>ERZ808266.55-NODE-55-length-47458-cov-23.001013_pt1 | contig 47458 bp, 61 predicted proteins | sample MGYA00521278_ERZ808266 | MGnify/ENA primary metagenome ERZ808266 (study PRJEB31516, sample SAMN03275591) | gut metagenome | biome: mammalia-associated habitat; material: feces | host: Papio cynocephalus | place: Kenya | collected 2012-08-02 ... | reverse complement strand
AAAAAAAGTTAAAAAAATTTTTTAGATTAAAAATTAATACGTATATTTGCAACAACAAAAAACCTCTTTGGTTTTTATAAAAAAGTTTAAATGGCAAAGTACTAAAAATTTTATATCAAAAAAAGTTAAAAAAATTTTTTAGATTAAAAATTAATACGTATATTTGCAACAACAAAAAACCTCTTTGGTTTTTATAAAAAAGTTTAAATGGCAAAGTACTAAAAATTTTATATCGTATGCTACAAGATATTTATTTTTGCCGCCATTCGGCCCAGCAACTTGCAGCTGCTATCGAACAGTGCACAGAGCCTGAAACTGTGCTTGAGTGGCTCATAAACTACATAGCTTTTTAAGCTATGCAGCCACAAGAGAATAACAGCTGGCAGCAGTCAGCCGAGAGAATAGCCGTCACGAGAGAATCGGCAAGCGGAGCGACACCGCTGACGGCTCCAACAACTAAAAAGCAATTGTGTTATGAAAATCAAGAGAAATTACAGGTTTGTGCTCACTGTTCTTGACGGCGAGAAGATTGCGGCGGGAGAATGCTGTTTTGCCGAAGACGAAGTCAGCGGCGAGAGAATGTTCGAATCGGAATGCCACTACTACGCCGAAAAAGAGTTGCTTTCTGGAGTTAAAGAAGCAGAGAGCCATGGGGCGTTAGGCGATTATTTCGGTCACCAATATGCTATCTATAAAGAAGACAAGCCGAAAACCGAAACAATCGAGCGCGAAGAGGACGGCAAAAAAATCACCGAGACGAGAGAGCTGCCGAAAGCCGCTCAGCTTATCGAAGTTATCACAGTTACTAAAGATGGCGTAGAAATTCGATAGCCGCAACCCAGCTCTCGCGGGAGACGTAAGCCGCAGTTCAACTCTGCGGGAGAGCTCTAAGTTTAACAACTAAAAGCAATTGTGTTATGAAGACAAATGAGTTTATAGCCCATGGACAGGCCGTGGATTGCCTATTTGAACGGCTGGAAATCCAGATTAGCGAAACGGGAGAAGCCGCCCGCTGGAGAAGTACATACTGCGTCCCGCCATTTGACGAGAGAACTACAACCGGCAATTGGCAAGAAATAAAATATAATTCAAATGCTGAGCCATATATAACGAGAAACGGCAGAAAGCTGTATTTAAGCCGTTTCTATCGTATAAATAATAACCCGCGGCCGTAATCAAAAAATTCTCAAAGCAGCATTTAGATTCAAAATTAATACGTATATCTGCAACAACAAAAAAACAAAGAAGTATGGAACAGAAAATTTATTTTGTGGCCGTGAAGTATGGCACGGATGACATGTTCAAGCCGACAATTGTCGAGGTGTTTGACAGCAAAGCAGACGCTGACAGCTATGCAGCTCTTATGAGCCGTGCCAAAGGCAGAATTTATGCTGTGCTTGAGCAGCAAACTGAATGGGTTGGCGATGCTAAAAAGGCATAACGCCGCAAGAAAATAGCCGCCGCGAGAGAATCGGCAAGCAGAGCGACACTGCCGGCGGCTCCAAGAGAATAACTATTAAATTACAGTGTTATGGAAGTTACAAAACTAAAATGGCGTAACGCCGAAGTATACTGCCTATTTACAGGCCCAGAGTATATTTTCACAAACCAGCATTTCGGGATTCTTGCGACTGCGAGACGTTCTGTAGGCAGAGACTCATTTGTGGTCTATTATGGCAATGAGCGCACAGCTGGCGGCTCTTTAGGTGGCGATGTATGCGCAAAACTGTCTGAGAGGTTTATTCGTAAAAATGAAAACCGCTATGCCAGCCACACAATAACTTTTGAGCGTCACAAAAAGGACTTGCGTGCATGGTCCATAAATTGCCAAACTTATCACTATTAAATCTAATATCACGCACAGCAGTTCATGGTTATGTTAAAAATTTTATATAAAACAAAGAAGCAGGCTTTGAAAGCCTATTTTAAATGTGGCGCGGCTGGATATATGTCTACAGTTGATAGCCGCACCGACTTGGAGTTTGATGACAGCTTAGGCGCAAATTTTGACAGCTGGGCCGGAGAAACACAATGTATAAGAACGGATAACAGCGATATTTTCGCATGGTGGGAATAAAGGCAGCGCTACTTACTAGCAACACGCCAATATAACATAATTAACAAATAATTATCATGATTACAGTAAAATTTACAGTCGAGAGACAGCCAAAACAGTTTATTCTTATTCCGTCAGTGGGCATTGACTGGTCAGATGTGAAAGACAGCAATTCACTGGGCATAGCCTTTGCGTGGCTTCCGTGGATTCTATATATAGAACTGGCTTGGCAGAAAAGTCGCAAATAGAGAGCTCAAAAAATCAAAAAGTTCTCAAAGCGGTAACACAATTCAAAATTAATACGTATATTTGCAACAACAAAATTAAACAATTAAAATTTTCAAAATTATGGCAGCAAAGAATTTTAACCAGATGTCAACTAAGAAGTTGAACGCCCTTTTCGCGACAGCGAATGACGAAGACAAGGCAGCAATCGAAGAAGTGCTTGCGGCGCGTGAGCTTGCTCAGGCTCCAGCAGAGGCTCAGGCTCCAGCAGAGGCTCAGGCTCCAGCAAAGGCTCAGGCTCCAGCAGAGGCTCAGGCTCCAGCAGAGGCCCAGGCTCTAGTAAAAAAGAGGCTGACAGATAAAGAGCTCCATGAGCTTGCCGAGTCTCTTAAGATTAACATCAACCACCGCTGCCAGGTCGTGCCGTTCAACACTATTGATTGGATTGGTGGCTATATCGCCGGAGTTGTTGAAGAGAAGCGAAGCGGCAAAGTACTTTACGCGATTAAGACAGATGACGGCCACCGTATTGTAAAGGTGCACGACAGCAACCTTATTCGTATCTTCGATGAGACTGTAGAGCCTGTCAGAAAAGCTCGCACAGCCAGAGCGAGCGCCAAGGCCGAAAGAGTTGAGTGGACACCGGAGCTCATCGCTGAAGAGGTCAGCAAGATTATCGGCAACGTCGGCAAGACCATTGAGTTCGAAAAATACAGCACGACAAACCCGGAGACTGGCGAAGAGCAGCCGGTTATGGTCCAAGGCCGTATCGTGGCCATCACTCCAGACCCGCGCACGCAGAGGCTCATCTACCGCATCAATGTCCCTGCTCCAATTGAGGGCAACCCGTTCGCTGTGAAGGTGATGCACAAAGTTGCTGGGCTTGAAGGCCTCAATATAGCTGAGGACTTCGACGACGAAGGCCTTGCCCTCAACCAGAAGTATTGCGCTCGCCGTGAAGCCGCGGCTGCTCGTACTCCGCTCACCCCTCAGGACCGTGTGCTCCGCTGCGAAGAGGCCGTAAAAAAAGCTGAAGAGAAGCTGCAGAAAGCCACTACAGAGCTGGAAGCTAAAAAGAAGCAGCTTGAGGACGCTCAGGCAGAGCTTAAGAAGGAACTCGGCGCTCAGTCAGAAGTTCCAGCAGAGCCAGCAGAGCCAGCAGTTGACGAGAATGACCTGCTCGCATAACTTTTCACGCACAACCATTCAATAGGGTCAAGCCGCTCTCTGTATAGGAAGCGGCTTTTTTGTTTTATATAATTGACTGCCGCACAGTGACTAATCTTTGCAGCGCTGCACTAAAAACACCATTTCTTCGCGTTCTAGCGCATTCTTATATCAAAGCTTATATCTTCTATGCCTTCAAAATTCGAGCTCATTAGAGACTATTTCTGAGGCTTCTAAGCATATATTCCTAAGCATTCTTATATTACTTGCTTTGTATGAAGCCGCAATCTGCAGCCGCAATAAGATTTGAATAAAAAGTAAAACTCCAGAAATGGCCTCTGATGAGCTCGAATTTCGAAGGCATAGAAAATATCATTTTTGAAAAGAAATGATGTGAGAACGCGAAAGAGCATCATTCTCGCATAAATCATAAAGCCTATTTCCTTTTATACTTTCAAAGAATGCTGTAGAGATAGTTTAAAAACTTTAATACAAAAGCAGTATTCTATATTAAAATTAATTAGTATATTAGCATATTAAGTATAAAGCTTTTACAGCTATTTTCATGCATACAGCAGAGAAATAGCTGAAGCAAAAAGTTTGTGTAACAGCTTAAAATATAAAGTTATGGCAGAAATTGAGCAAGAGAACACTCAGCCGCAAGAACAGCTTGAAGTCCGGCAATTAGTCATGCCGAAAGAGGCAGAAGAACGTTTTGCCGAGATTGAAAAGCAGTATCTGAAGACGATTGAACGGGAGAATATAACGAGAGAATAGCCATGGCCCAGTTCAAATTGGATTACAGCAAAGCGCGGACCTTGCAGATTTCAAATGACGCTTTTTTCTTTATATCTGAAGAGGAAGAGCCGCTTGACGAAGCGAATCTGGAAGAAGCGCGAGAAGTCCTCAGCATGTTTCCGAACGGCTTTTATGTAAAAGAAGACTGGACGCGAGTCGAGGATTCAGACCTCATTGAAGCGACATTCATTCCGTATATAGAAGATGCTGACGATTATGATGAGTATCAAGAACTTACAAAATATATCCAGCAGCAGATAAAATGGCTTGATACTGACACTATAAGAGTGTGGTGGTATAACTCTCAGACTGGCGCAAGAGAATTGCGGGGCGATTTCAAAGTTTATAAGAACAGGTTTGGCCGCAAGTGCTTCCACACGGGAGAGCAAGGCAAAGAGTTCGAGCCAGGAAAAATGAGCTTATATTTTATAGAGCACCTCAGGAAAAGAGGCCAGTAACACACAAGAGAATGCAATAAAGGGACCGACTTATAAAGCTCGGTCCCTTTATTGTGCTATTCACTTTCTTCCTTGACAACAAGAGAATAACCTACTCCCCGGATTGTGTTTATCTTTATCCGCTTGTCTTGGCGCAAAAAGCCCCGTAGATGTGTCAAATGAACATCTAAGCTGCGCCTGATGAAATAATTATCGTCTTTCCAGATAGCCCGTAATATCGTATCTCTCTGTATCACTTCATTTATATATGCGCAGAGAAGTGCAAGGATTCTAGCTTCTGAGGCTGGCATCTTTGTTTCGATAGAATCTAATTTAAGAGCGCCTAATACTGCGTCAAATGTATAATTACCTATTTTATAAACTGGCTTTATAGTTCTTACCTTGATTCCGCATCTTCTTAAAAGTGCTTTGACGCGCCAAGTCAATTCCTCAAGGTTATAAGGCCGTATGACATAATCATCTGTGCCTGCTTTGAAAGCCTCTATCATGTATAAATAATCCGTCAGCCCAGACACAAAAATTATAGGTACTTTTTTATCTATACCGCGCAGAAAATAAAGAAGTTCTAAGTTACCCGGAATATTACCTTTGAGATGACCCAAAATGCATAAGTCATAATTACCTTCACGCAACTTGTCCATCACATCAATTTCTGAAGTGGCTATTACAGTAAAGCCGTGAAAAGTCAAGTAATCTGCTAAAATATTGTAGTCATAATCTTGGTAAATTAAGATTCTTGGCAAAGGTGCTTGTGAGTTCATATCATTTATCTTTTAATTCATTATACAAAGTTTCAAACCAGAAAGGATTGAGCTTGAGCAAGTCAAAATATGTCTGCACATTTTTCTGTATGATAAGTGAAGCATACTTAAGCTCTTTATCTTGCCGCTTTTTGTAGTGCTCATGATATGAACTCACTGCTCTGTCTATAGCGCACAGAAATTCAGATTTACTTTTAGCCAGCATTTTTTGCTCTGCGCCTTGCTCAAAATAATATGGTATTGACGGAGTGGCCCAGAAAGTCAGCCCATTACCGTATTCTTCACTTGCTTTGTACAAGAATCCTGGACTCAGCTTTATTGAGTTTGGATAAGCCATTTTGCAGATTCTCAGCTGCCTCGGAATAAGCGGACTGAGCAATGTGGTTAAGCGCTTGTTGATATAACTTGAGTATTTGTCAACCATTTGTGTATGTTCTTTCACTAATAAAGATATAAGCAGTTTTATATGGCTTTTATCTATCTGCTCGCTTAATTTTAAACGGTCTTGGCTGAAAGCTTCTCGTTGTATGCGTATTCTGTCTTCTTTGAGCTTCTGAGCTTTCTCGTGTGCCACTCTTCTGTTGCGCTCAGCAATTCTCTGACTGCCTTCAGGTCCATGTAAGATTGTAAGGCGCTGACCTTTGCCTGTATATATAGGAGGCCTGCGCCACGCGTCATTGCCATAATAAGCTTCAATCTCAGCATTCTCAGGTAGTTCTATTAACTCAGACTGAGCTTCTTCATTCTTGATTTTTTCTTCAGTTTCAGCTTTTGTCTCTTCTATATCTTCATCTTCGCTCTTTACTTCTGCTAAGAACTCAAGAAGCTCTTTGTCATTCAAGTCCCCATATTTTTCAATATCTGCCATATCTCTTAAATAGATTTGTTAGTATATCTTTACCTTTCTGGCTCTCTAATATTCCAAAGCAAGAGATTCCTAAAAGCAACCTGGCAAATTTACACAAAATCCATGATGCTGCATAAACGGGAAAATAAAGTATTTCAAGCAAGCGCCAAGCGACTTTAAATATTTTCTGTGTTATCTTTTTCATTCTCTTTAGCTTTTAGTTGTTTAACAGTTCTATGCAATGCCTCATCGCCTATACTTCTGATAAAAGAGCGCAAAGTACTAGAATATTCTTCACTGTTCAAAGTCTTATTCAGTACATTTGCGTATAATACTGCTACGGCTTTAGCATTGCACATTTTCTTCTCTTCAAGCATGTCAAACGGCATTTTTTTCAATTTGTATTGCGGATAATGTGCTGAAAGCTGCGTGCGTATCTGACGCAGTTCCGAAAGACAGATTCTGACTTGGTTTTCAAATTCTGCTGACCGGATTACATCAATCAGCTTAAGTGTTTTTAATCTTTTCATTGTTCTTGTATACGGTTTAAAGTGCAAAGAATAGGTCAAAGTTTTCATCTGCCGTAAAATAACAAATGCCATTTTCACTATAATTCAATATATCTTCAATATCCTTGGACTTTACCAAAGCAACAATTACTTTACAATTCCTGACTTCTCTGTCAATACAAATGATTCTTGCCTTTCTGCCGTCTCTTGTAATAATCCTCCTGTTGGGGTTCTTGAGGTATTCCTCTAAACTAAACTGTTTCATAATTAATCTTTTATTGAAAATATTGATTTTACAATTTTATCAATCAATTCCTCAGGTCCATTAGTTTCACCTATAACCTCTGGAATTAAACATCTATGAAATTGTGGTACACGTGTTTTAGCTTTATCGCTAAAGAATAAGCTTATTACTTTATAAATCATTGCTAAATCAAGCATTTGATTTGTAAGTGCTGAATCACACTTCCACTTAACAGATGCATTATAAATATGAGCATAAAAATCAGTTAGTAGATAAATGTAGATCTTACCGATACCATAAAGTAACTTAATTTGATCTATTATTTCAAAATCTCCAGTTTTTATATATTCATCATACTTATGAGACTTCATTCTCAAATGAATTGTACAAACTAGATTACCATCTATATGATCAACATCTACTATAGTATTCATCGGATGACGTATATCTACATCAATCTGTACTTCAGTATTTAAGAATTCTCCATATTCTGACTGATTGAGTAAGAAATTTGACTTCATGTCATCATCAATCCAAGATAGTATGTTTCTAACTTTCATAAGATTAAAATTTTTAATATTTTTTGTTATTCTTTTCTTTCAATGCCACGACCGCCCGGCTAATATAAGGATTCTTCTTGTCCGTGTTGCTACAGTATCCGGTACTGAAGTTAAAGAGACTCTCAAGATTTGGATTGTACTCTGACAAAGACCCTAAACATCCATCAAGCAAATCTCCATTATGTTCTTTGAGAATCCTATTTATATCTTCTTTTTGAAGGTACATTTGAAGCAGTTCTTCCTTTGTGGCAATCTGAACATTATGCTCTTCAGCGTATCTCATAAAATCATCATAAGGCATTCCTGGCACGTTATCCTTAAGCAATACCTTATCAATCAATGGAATGTAAATTCCTTGCTGCTCCTCAATCCATCGAGGGGGCAATCATTTCTTTTAATTTAGTTTCCATAAAAAAATGAATCTATACTATTAGTCAAATAAATCTACATAACCACTATCTTCGTCATACACCCCAAGCGTATATTTCATTAACATCCCAAGGCCCACGATTGATATAAACTTTCGAATCTTTTGGCATTTCATTCAATTTTTTCAATTAATTCTTTAACTGTCATAATTTATTCCTCCATTGCTTTTTTGAATCTTTCCATTCCGCTCTGTTGTACTTTTGAGTCTCTTATCCAATCATCTGGATAACCTATTTCTGCAAGATAATTTGTAAACCAATCAGCCGCCTTTTCAATCATCCATTTAGCACCTCTCTTAAACGCATCTCTTCCTTCAATTCTGGCTATTGCGGCAAATGGATTTACTGGGTCATCATCAATACAAGTCTCTATATATTCTTTTGCTTTTTCTTCGATAGTCATACTATTCCTCCATCGCTTTCTTGAAATCATCAATTGAAATCATAACAACACCATTATTACTTTCAGCTCCTTGATTTTTAAGCCACTCTACTGCTTTGTTAATTGTCTCTTCACGTGCTTTTTCTATCGCTTTTATAGTACATGCGGTCATAAGCAAGTTATTGAGTGCTTGTTCATTTTCTGTCATAATTCAGGAAATAATTTAGTTTTGTAAAAATCTTCACGCATAGCCCAATGCCTTTTATAAATATGCAAATCATGAGCAAAGTGGTAATATGTACCTATAGGCAAGCCGAGCTCATCGGCTACTATTTGCTGGAGTTTAGTCCAACAGTATTGGTCATTACAGAAGCCAAATACTAAATCATTGCTCCGCATAGTCACGCACATATCAAGAGTTCCGATATTCGGCTTAATATCAAAGCCTACTGCCAGAGTGCACGGCGTATCGTACTTGTAGCTGTTTTTCTCTTTGCCGTCAAATATTGTGAGCCAGGCTTGGCGTGTGTCTTTATTGTCTTTAAGCTGCTTGATGCATTTTTCCAATTGGCCATTGCGCATCCACTGCCAACCGTAGTTTGAGTTGACAATATTATCGCCTCCATGCATTTTATCCCAAATAGGCGCGAACTTCTTGATTTCTGCCACGCTCCTGTCGCCTGACATATACCAAGCGAATTCACGTTCAGCATATCGCTCATTGAATTTGCGCCACTCAGTCCTTATTGTTCGTTGCTGAGGATTAAGCAAATAAAAGCCGACATTATAGACAGCTTTTGTTCCGGTATTAGTATCTATGCCTTGGACCATGATAAAATCATACAAGTCCTCAAAAGCCTCAGTCGCGTTTTTATAAGCCATGTTCATTTTCTGAACTTTTTAGCGAGATAATCATAGTTGATAACAATGGCTCTGTACACACTTAAATCTAAGCCTGTGAGCATCACACCGTTGGCTACGTCAAGCATGTTTATAAAGCCTGCATCTTGTAATCGCCTGTAAGCTTGAAACTGCTTTTTAGTTATGCTGTCTCTGTTCACATTCATTTTTAATCAATATTTCTAATGAATTCAGTTGCCCGATAGTCAATTTGCATAAATGCTTGCTGCAATACGCAAGAATTTCTTTGCATTTTTTACGAGCTGCTGTCATTTCTTCGTAGTGTTCTTTTGATGGATATAAAGAATATCGCCCAGTAATATTCTGCATTCCAAAAGGAGAATCATTTTGTGTAATACTGAATTTGCATTCTGCACGGCGCAAGCCAGATACTGTAATATATGCCTTGCCTACTTTCAGCGCTTCGGCCTCAAACGGCTCATATCTGCTGTCTTCAGGCACTATATAAACGTGTTGGCCTTTTACGAATTCTGTTTCCATATATTTTGCATAAATATTCTCGCGCGTTTTGAAGCATAATTTATATTTATGAGTACGTTTCTTTTTATCATATTTTAAAATGCTCTGTCGCGCGCGAGAATAGTATTAACTTCATTAATAGCTTCCAGTCGAGCCTAACGCTCCTTCGCCTCTTTCAGAAAACCTGCTGAAAAGCTCTGCTTCAGGCACTTCCTCAAGTTTTTCATAAGATACAGGCACAAGAATAAACTGGGCAATTTTCATGCCTGGTTTGATGAAGACAATCTGCTCACCGAGGTTGATGAGATGAATATGTATCTCGCCTTGGTAGTCCTCGTCGACAATCCTTGCGCCTATAAGTATAGGACTCTCAAAAGCATCTTTTTTCGGTTCTCTTTTGGCTTTTTGGCAAGCCCACTTTGAAGTAACTATTCCTGATTTGTCCGCGGCCATAAGCATATAGCCTTCTGGAATTTCCATTTTAATGCCTGATGGAATAAGCAAGTCATCATGAGGATGGAGTTGCGCATAAAAATTCTCTGGAATGAAGAAATCAATTCCTGCTGCTTTTCCTGTCCCTCTGACTGGTGACTTTACCTCTCTTACTTTACTGAATTTCATAATTTATAGATATTACATTAGTTCATCATCAAATAAAGACAACTGTTCAGGCTCTTTGGCTTTTATGTCTCCAGCCTTACGCTTCATGACCCATAAAGTATTGCGTGAAGCATCTGGGAACATAGGCGCCATGATATTGGCGATGAGGTTTGAATCGTAGTAATCTTTAAGAGCCTCGAACATCTTTTTTTGCCAATCATTCATAAGAGGCTTGTAATCTTTTACTGACGCGAATGTGCCGAATTTTTTGATTATATCAAAATGCTTGAGCAAAATGCCTTCGAGCTCATAGTGGTCAAATTCCTGGACATCGACTCCGCGGCCATCGCCAGAATCATAAGTATGATTAGCTGCGGCTCCCACTTCTGGGTCATAATTAGGAGTTGACAGATAATATATAGCACTATTGCTGCCACAAGCTTTGAAGTTCTCAAGAAATATGTTGGCGTTCTGTTTTCCCACGTGCTCAAGTACCTCAAAGCTGCATACTTTATCGGCATTGAATTGGTTAAAATCCATATCATGCTTCGCAAGGTCGGCCACATAAAAATGAGCCCAAGGCACGTCTATGAACTTCTCAGCGGCAGTTATGATTGTTTTTTCACGTATATCAATACCGATATATTCTTTCTGCTTGAACTTGTTTCGATACAAAACTTCAAGCAAGTTAGCTGCTCCGCAGCCGAAATCTACAATTGATTCTCCGATTTTAGCTTCTTTAAGAATATGAGTCCAGCGTAAATAATGCGCGAACTGGTCTCTGTGGAATACATGACGCTCGAAAGCTTGGTCTGGCCTAAGGTCTGTCGTGTTGTATACTTTTGCCATAACTATTGAATTTTTTCTAATTTCCAGATTGACGTCAAGCCATGTAGATATTCTGAACTCTGCTTAAAAACAGAAATTTCAGGATGTAATTTCTGAAGCTGGCTTTTGATAAAGCCAGCCTGAGTTGTAGAAATAGTTTTCGGAAGCTTAACTCTTGCTACCTCAACTTCTGTAACAATAAATTGATACGCTATCATACCTTTGTTTATTAAAAAATGTGGCCTGGAGCGCAGATTCGAACTGCCTTTTAAACCTAAGACAATTGTGTTTTTAGTGGCTTCACTGTATTCCTTTACCGCCCCGCGGCGGCTTTTTCTCCAAGCTGTTCTCGATTCACACCGATAATCTATTTCTCTAAATAATCATTCAATGAGCCCATATAAGCTACAGCATCAAGAAGGTTGTCTTCTTTATGAGCATAAGCTTCACGCGACAGCTTAAGCGCTATCATAGCTTTATACATGCCAGAAACTGAAATCTGCTCATTTGGTGACATTAAATTATATAAAGCCGTAGCTTTTTCCATTGATTCATGAAACGGCCCGTATTGGCGTTCTTTTTCTTCAGAACGCTCATTGACTATCTCATTCGCTTTTTTTAATATATTAGCCATTGTTTATAAGATTTTTAAGTTCTGCTTTCAGCTGTTTAGCTGTTGTTCCTCTGAAAGTCTGGGCGTTTGCCAAAAAATACCGCGCTATATCCCCGGCAGTATCAAAACCATATAAATCATGTGGATTTGTTGTATCTAGTGTAAGCAGAGCCTCTAAATATGGCACTGCCCCGAAATATACATTCATCCAGGATGACCTGATGTCTTTCGCTATTTGCCGAAAAGTACGCTTAGTCTCGTTCATATTAACCTTTTTTATTTATGCTAATATACTAATTTTTTTCGAGAATAGAAAATTTTTTATGAAAAAAGCTAATATTTCTTAACATTTTTCTCAGCTTTATTAGTATACCTTGCGGGTATGCTTTTCAGGAATCAGACCATTCGCTATTTTAAGCTCATCTGTGAATGTCATAGAATTATAATGAGGTGGAAATGGCTTCAATATCTCATAAGTTGTATCTGTCTTCATCACAAAACCATCATTTACAGCTTTTACATAGCCAAGCTTTATAAGTTTATAAAGATAGGCTGTTTCTACATTTCTTCCTGGCTCTTTGCCTAAGAGCATATCAGAAGAAGTAACTATCTTTCCTGCATTGCTGTTCACAAACTCAACTATCCTTGCGAACACTGGCGATTTTTTTCCGTTTCGTCCCATAACTACATGAATTTTTTATATTTATCAATTTTTGCTTTTATGCTGTCCATCAACGCATTTTGCTTTTTATCTTTCGCTTTGAGAGCTGCTATGACATCTTCGTCATGTGTATCTTTCATGACCAGGTGATGAATAATTACACCTTTTTGCTGGCCTTGCCGGTATAGGCGAGCATTAAATTGTTGGTATAGTTCTAAGCTCCATGTCTGGCCGAACCATACTATGATATTCCCGCCTGTTTGAAGATTCAGGCCATGGCCTGCAGAAGCTGGATGCGCGAGCATGACTTGTATTTTACCAGCATTCCAATCCGCTATATCTTTTCCTGTTTTTAGCTCTCTTGGCTTATAACTTTTGAGGTGCTCAAGAATTCTATCTCTGTCAAACTGATAAGTCCAAGCTACTAATACAGATTGCCCATTAGCGTCTTCAACTATTTCTTTAAGCGCCTCAAGCTTGATTTCATGGACTGGAAACACATTTCTGTTTTCATCATATACCGCGCCATTTGCGAATTGCAACAACTTATTCGACAAAGCTGCGGCATTTACCACATTTACCTCAACAGGCTTTTGAACTTGCACTGTATTACCATTTTCGTCTTGTTCTTCTACTGTTTTAGTTGCATTAAGCAAATCAAGTACTTTATTTTTTTCAAAGTCATTATATTGCTTTTTCAGCTCATCTGGCATCTGAAGCTTTATATAATTATCTGAGCGTTCGGGCATTTCAAGATAATCATTGGCTTTCATGCTTATGCATATGTCCTCTATCTTTTCATGAATGAGTTTTTCAGAATCACTCAAAAGATCGTATGAATATACTACATGCCCGTTTGTCTGCCCTGGCTTGAAATACTTTTCTCTGTATCTAGAAATTGTCTTTTCTAGCCGCTCGCCTCTGTCCATGAGATAAATCTGAGGCCACAAATCTATAAGCCCGTTAGGCGCTGGAGTACCCGTCAGTCCTACTAATCGCTTAAGATAAGGTCTTGCTCCGCGTAAAGCTTTGAATCTTATTGACTTATATGATTTGAAACTGCTAAGCTCATCTACTACTATCATGTCAAATGGTAATTTGCCTCCACCATATAAAGCGCAAAGCCACGCGATATTATCTCTTGATATGACGTAAATATCTGCTTTTGTTCTCATAGCTGCTTCTGTCCGTTGCTTAGCGCTGCCTATTATTTTTGAGAACCGTAAATGCTTTAAATGCTCCCACTTCTCGGCTTCTTCTTGCCATACAGACTCAGCTACGCGCTTTGGGGCTATGACTAAGGCAGAATTTATTTCGCAATAATCATTCATCAATTCATCTATAGCTGTAAGAGTAGTCGCGGTTTTGCCAAGGCCCATGTCAATGAATAATCCGCAAAACGGGTGTGTAATTATATGCTCTACGCAAGCTTGCTGGTATTTATGCAAATCATTTTTCTTCAGCATTGTACGTCATTTATAAAAATTGCTATTTTCTCTATTGCATCAATTACTTCAACCCTGAAGCCAAGACTTCTAAGCTTATTATGCATAAATACTTGAATACGCCTCGGCTTTTGCCCTGTTGTCTTAAGCTCTACAAATGCTATTCTATGACCTGGAAAAAGACATAATCGGTCTGGTAGGCCAAGCAGATTATCGCATAAAAGCTTTATACACATTCCTCCATTTGCTTTCACTGCTTCAACAAGTTTACGCTCTATCACTTTTTCACTGTCCGCCTGTCTCATACTCTCATCATATATACATTACATTCATCATTAGTTATGTCATAATAAACTCTGTTTACTGCAAATTCTTGCTCAAAGAATTTTATGTATAGCCCTTTTTGCGGAATATAATCAAGTATTGCTCTTGTGATTAAACTAGCATTTTTTATACTTATGCCTCGTGTCTTATAAAAATTTACTTTCATGCTAAACTGTCTTTACGTTTATAATATTTCTGCTTGCCGTATATAGGAAAATTCTTTGTAGAAGTCAAAGCCTCCCAATCAGGCAATGAGCGCAGCATATCATTTATATCTCTGGTGTTATACCGCGTCATGTCACTTTTCTCTTTGCCTAAACATTCACACCATATCTCTGCCACGCACACAAAATCTTTTTGGGCTGTTCCGTTTTTAGATAACGGGTCTTCGAGCCATCTGCGTCTGTCATAAAGGTCCATGCCGTCCCAGTTATCTGGATACTTAGCGTTGAGATACTCCTCGATAATACCTTTACGCTCATCTTGTTCCGAATGTTTGCACTGCTCAATCTTGGCGAGCATATCTTCTTCACCGGTCATATATAATGGCTCACCTTGTTTATATAATTCATAAGCTTCAGCCCATATCTGATCTATTTCTTCGTTCGTAAGCTCTTCAGCCACACTTTTAGTGGCGAACTCTGGCCTTACATCTACTGGCAAAAAGCGCCTGTTTCCTGTCGGGTCACGCAAAAAGTCTTTTGAGTTAGTTGTGCCGAAGAATACACACTGCCTTTTGTATGTTTCTATAGTTCTTCCATAAGCTGGTCTGAATGAATCTTCGCATTTTGATATATAGTGCTTAATAGTCTCAACTTCTGCTTTCTTAAGGCCTGAAAGCTCAGCTATCTCTATCAGCCATGCGCCTTGTATCTGCTCAAATGACTCTTTACCTTGTACAGTCGTAAAAGTATCTGAGAACCAATTTTTGCCAAGCTTTTTCACAAATGTGCTTTTGTAAGTCGCTTGAGGGCCCACTAATATAAGAGCTGTATCAAACTTAGCACCTGGGTGGAATACCCGCGTCACTGCGGCACATAGAATTTTCCTTATTGCGGCTCTTGTATAAGCATTATCTTCAGCTCCAAAATAATCAATGAGTAATGTATCTATACGGGGTGTCTGGTCCCATTGCAGAGACTTTATATATTCTATTACTGGGTGGAATTTTTTCTTCTCAAGCTCAAGTGCTAATGCGTCATCTACTTTCTGGCTTGACACAATACCGTAAATGCATTCAATATAATTACGTACACCAGAATAGTCCACATCACGAAGAGGCTCTGCTTCATCAATCTTACGCCATGGAAGACTTTTTACAATATATCGCTTATTGTCAAAAGTATTCAGCTTGAAAGCATTTTTAAGGAATAAATCATACTGGAATATGACATTCAAATTATTCGCAGAATTTTCATACTCTCCTTTTGTGTTGACTGTGAGCTCTGAGGTCCAAGAAGTATCTTGCTCTTCTGCTGACTCTATCTCTTCGGCAAATTCAAACTTAGCCTCAGCTAATTTCTCTTCAGCAATATGTTTTTTCACTTGCGGGTCTTTTGCAGCAAGTTCTTCCATCGCTTTGAAACTCTTCTTATCTTGCTCGTTCTTTTCTCTGCCCACATCTAAATGGCCGTATTTATGTATACGGACAAGGTCAAACGCGTTACATAGCCTTCCTCCGGCTGGATCTGTCCCATGATGAGAGTATGCGAATTTATCTTCATATACTATAAGCCCGGCTGCTGTCGTGCCATTTGTGTAAGTATATCTGCCCTCGCCTGCTGGCTCATACACGTCTGAAAGAAATATAGCTATAGCTTCTTGAATTGTATATGCTCTGCAGAACAAGCCGACTATACCTTTTTTGTTTTCAGGGTCTTCTTGTTTCTTTATAGCTTGCTTTATTGCATCATCGCTGCCAGAAGCTGCTGGCCACTCACTAGTGTCATGCCAGTCATTATAAAGTCCTAATACATAATTTGCCTCAAGGAACGGCCCGTCTTGGCACTCGAAGTAGTATTCAGAATCTGAAGATACAGACGGCCAGAACATGAGCCTGTTGACATCAAACGTCGATTGGTCAAACAAATCAATGTTCATATCTCCAGCTATCTTTCGAGCTATAGCCTGATATTCCTCTTGAGATACTTCTCTGTCAAGTGGAATTATTAGCCTATGCCTTGGCTTTTCTGCGCATGACTTATGGGTCGAATGTATCACAGCAGCGCAGTCAAAAAGCATTGTGAAATCCCACCAGAAATTTTCATGAGAAAAATCAATGTCAAGCGTAATAAGCTGGCGGTATAAGACACTAGACTTATCTCGGTGACCGTTTGTAAGAAATCCGCCGACAAAGCCCCCGACGTCTTTTATTTTGCTTTGTTCATCTTTTGCGGCATGCATAAACTGTTTATAAGTCTCAGCCGTCACAACAGGCTTTGACAGTTTCTGTACTAGCTCACTCCAAGTAATTTTTGTATTTTTCCAAATCCTACTTGACGCGCTTAGCCCTATAGCTATATTTAGATTCGCATCATACATCAGCTTGCTCATGTTAGTCTTTTAAGTAGAATGGAGTTATATATCCGTCAGCCTTTAATGGAAAATCAGGAGCCCAGCTGGGCGCTTGCTCCATTGTCTTCACCATATTTATGTAATGCTCTTCTGCGTTTTCAAGCGGTATTTCAGCTATAGCTTCATCATGCACATGCATAACTATAGCAAAGCCCTCTTTCTGCATATTCAGCATAGAATTGCCGAGCAAATCACGGGCAATAGCTTGAACTATATTCTCGGTCAGCTTGCCCCCGTATGTATCTATTTCACCCCACTGGTTTGTCTCCTGAATAATGCCTCCATAGCATAATACTCGAATAGGCATAACTGAGCGGCCAATTTTTTTGTCTTTGAATTTCGGGTTAGCATAAAAAAGCTTTCTGCCAGAAGGCAGTTGAATCGTCATAAACTGGGCGTCACAACTAAAAATCAAATTTTTGCAAGTGCAACGCACTGGCCTTTGATATCTGACTGCTTCTTTTGAGGCTTCATCAATCTCTTTCCACATATCTACAATAGCAGGATTAGCCATACGCCATTTGCGCACCAAGCTTACCATCTCTGTATCTGACAGCCCCATACGCTCACCACCCATTCTTTTAAGCGCTCCTAATGAGCCTTCATAACCGAGCGCCAGCTCCGATATTTTTGACTTGTCACGCAGCACCGAGCCTTTAGTAATAGCAGAAACTGGAACATTGAACATCTTAGAGCCAGTAGCCTCATATATCTTGCCGTCACCTCTGAACACGTCCATGCGCCATTTCTCATTAGCAAGCCAAGATATTACTCTGGCCTCGATGGCTGAAAAGTCTGCGACCGCGAATGTCTTTCCCTCTGGAGCGATAAGCGCTGTTCTCACAAGCTGAGACAATATATCTGCTACGTCGTCATATAATATCTCAACTGTCTCCCAGTCTCTCGCGCGAATGAGTTCTCGCGGGACTTCTATGTGAGATATATGGTTTTTTGACAGATTCTGCAATTGCAATAGTCTTCCAGCCCATCTTCCTGTCCTGTTTGCGCCGTAAAACTGAAACAAGCCTCTGCACCTGTTATCAGCCATAGCGCAATTGAGCATAGCATAATATTTTTTGATTGAAGTTTTTGACAACTTCTTACGGATATTAAGCAATTCAATTATACTTGGATAATCTTCAAATTCTTTAAGCAAATCAGGCATTGACTCTTTAGATAAAGATGAGACGGCATGCCCAGTAGTGCTTTCAATCCATTTCCGAATCTGTACTGGAGAATTAGGATTTTGGAGTCCTGTCAATTCTCTAGCGCGCTCAGTAAGCATTGACGTATATTCATTGTCGACAGCAATCGCAGACTGAGCGAGTTCTGCATCTATCAAAATGCCTCTGTCATTGATATTCTGGTCAAGCACGTACATTCTCCGCTCAATATCTGGAATCTCATAAGCGGATAACTTCTGAAATATCTCGCGTTCAGCAAGCACATCATACCTGTTATATTCCTTATACATCTCCCATTTTTCAGGAGCATGGTAAGGATAATTGCGCTCACGCATGCCATTTACTCGAGTAGGCTTGCAAGGGCATGAGAAATATTTAATGAGCGCTTTGCCTGTGTCAAGTTTTTTGTCTGCCAAGTCTAGCTGCTTTGACACCGCGTCCAGTGAAAGAGGCAGTCCACAATACGCGGCCTTTACTGAAGTGCAGTACCATTGCTCCGCCGGAATGTCATACCCAATTCGTCTGAAGCTCAGGCGCTCAAAAACCGCATTATGTGCTATTTTCATGCAATTTTGGCTAAGCAGAGCTTCCATGAACTCTGTAGGCATATTTTCGCCTTGCGCTAAATCGACCGTACAGACTTGGCTATTATCTAAAGCATACCCTATTATAAGTATCTCAAAATCTGGTGACTCTATATATTTGTAAGCGCCAGATTCTTTAATATCTACAGATGAATATGTCTCAACGTCAATAAAAAGATTTTTTGCCATACTTTTATAGAAATAGGAGCATAAGCAGGATTCGAACCTGCATAGCGAGCTGTAAGTCAATAAGGCTCTGCGGTTTTGCCATTAAACTATTATGCTCTTTTTTTGATGCGTAGAGGAGCTACATCAATTCATCATTGAAAGCGTTCTCGCCTCCAAAATCTTCTTCAGCGCTTGAGCCACCTGCAAGCATCTCTCCATCTTCGAGCTTCTGAAGGTTATTAAGTCCGGCTGCGATGCCTTTAGAAGAGACATTAAAAGCATAGAAATTGATTGACGCGCGGCCATAGCATCCACTGTAGAATTCCTCTTTCTCCATGATAGGATTGAGGTCACGGTCGACGATACTCGGCTTTCTGTTAGAATTAGCATTGATGAAATAGCAATTGCTGAATGCCGGGTCATCAGGGCGCTCTACATCTCCGTCTCGAAGAGGAAGTTTCAAAGCAGCATCTGCTGGAAGCTGGCCGTTTTTATTGGCAAGCTTTGCTTTGCCTGCCTGCTTAGCGGCTTCAATAGCCTTTGTAATTTTATCCAAAGTCTTTGTATCACTCTTTGGTATAAGAATACAAATATTATACTTTGGAGTATCGCCTTCATTCATTGCTGTAGGCTCGAACACATTCACATAGCAAAATCTTACTTTGCCAGTCACTACTTTAGTTGAATTTTCCATGATTTTTTAATTTATAGCTGTTATTCTTTAAAGTCTATCTGGACTTGGCCATACCCCATCGCTGGCCTCTTGTCTTCAAGCGGCACAAGAGTAGGCTTGCCTTGCGGTTTTACCACAATATCTGAAAGGAGCTCAGCAAAACGCTTTTTGCCTACTATCTTCTCAATAGAAGTAATTGGCTTAAGCTTCATATTAAATACCTCATCTTCAGTCAACTCTGGACACCGCGCAAATATAGTATTTGAGGCTTGGTCCTCGTCAGCCCATTTGCGTCTGCTTATGCCTTCGACAAGCTTAAGGCCTGGCCATTGCTTATTTTCAGTAATCGCTTTTTCTTGCGCGTATTCAGTAATAGAATTGGCCCATTCTATAAGCTTAGGAGTACGGCGGACAATATCCGCGATTTCATCATCTGAAAGAAGCGCGGGTTCTGTGAATTCATGCTTAGCTATCTCAAGCTGCTGCTCATACAACTTTTTGCACTGATTACGTACAGCGCAAAATCTGCACCAGTCTCCGGCATTGAGTTCACCTTTGCCCTCAAAAGCAAGTTTCGCTTTCGGCCTGAGCTCATTTTCAGCCCAATCGCGAAGTTCTTTCACAGAAATCTGCCATGAAGATATATTATTAATACGGGGCTGCACGATTGTCAACCGCACTTCAGAAATATCATACATAGTATCATATTTCTGCAAAGCGCCGAGTCCGTAAAGCATAAGCTGTTTATTCCATTCAGCGTATACCTGAACTCCTTTCCCATATTTCAGGTCAACGACTTCCATAAGATTGTCATTGATAATCACGCAGTCAGCTGTTCCGAAACTCTCTGGAATGAAGTCTGTCAAATCAAGTTTCTGCTCAATCTCCATTACAGCTAAAGGATTCACAGTTTTAGCTTCTGCCAACTGCTCAGCACAATAATCTGTATATATAGGCACCGTGTCAAGCATCTCGTCACTGAAGAGCTCATTCGCCATAATCTCTTCAAGCTGCTGCTCGAACTCTTGCTCACTGACAGAAGCTAAAGTATCACGCTTGATATAAAGCTCTGAAAGCTCATGAGCCAAAGTGCCTTCTTGCGCATATACAGACGTTTCTCTCACTCCATACTCTTCTTCAAGCTTTGCTGACGGAGTGCAGTTGAGCCATCTTCCAGCTCCAGAAGCCGAGAGGAGTGCATGGCTTCTCTGGCTATGCTTTTGCAGTTTAGTGCTAGCTGTTCGCATATACAAGAACTTTTAATGCTTCTCCGCGCGCTACAGGCTCATCGCTATAATGAGCCTTTACTTCTGGTTCATTTGAAGTTCTAATGAACTTAGCCATAGCTTCCAGCAGATTAGCAGAATACGCATATCTTACTGGCTCTTCTCTGCGGAACTTTAATGCGGCTTTACGCAAATTCTTCTCACTCGACATTACAGTGAATTTAAAAAGTTATACATCTCATTGTATTTAGCTGGGTCCAGCTTTGTCACACTTGGTGCGCCAAACTCATTAAGCTTCTGCTTGATTGTGTCTCTGTGCTCATTGACTTTTTGAGCAAGCATTTTGCGCACATCTTCAATGGTCACTGAGGTTGATACCGGAGCTGGCTGAGGAGCTGAAATTACAGGCTTTGCCGGAGCTGGCTGAGGAGCTGAAATTACAGGCTTTGCCGGAGCTGGCTGAAGAGCTGAAATTACAGGCTTTGCCGGAGCTGGCTGAAGAGCTGAAATCGATTTGCTGAAAATTGATGCGATAAACTGCTGCGTAGATTCTGATAGGTTTACGCTGACCTCCACGGAAATTTTAATTGCTTCCATTTTCATGTTCTTTAATTATAGTATCTAAAAAATCGACAAATTCTTGAATTGTCATACTCAGTGTGTTTGATACACTTTGTAATATCAGCTCATTATCCTTATATACTGATATGTACACGCCTTTATAATTAAGCTTGACTTTATAATTTCCTTTCTGCAAAACTAAGCATCTATCTTCTGTTGAACTCTTCCAAGTATCTATTGAAAATAAATCAGATACTAACACGCCTATGTAATCAGCTAATTTTTCAAGTTGAATGACATCTAAACTTCCTTCGCCTTTTAAAACTCTGTCAAGCGCTAACTTAGGAAATTTTACTGAAGGAAATAGCACTTTTGCAAGCTCCTCAGTATTAAGCCCATACTGCTCAATTACATTATTTATATTAAATCGCTCCATTCTCGATTAATTTTTTTTATCAATGCAAATTTACGAATTATTCTCGAAAAGAAAAAAATTTTTTATTCTTTTTTTCAAAAAAAAATTAAAAACCGCATTCCTATTGCGGCTTTTAATTGCTGTAAACAAAAGAAACAAAGAAACAAAATTTCCTTAGAGTCCTACGCTAATTTTCTCAATTTTTGTTAACATAAAATTAACCTTTCTCCATTATTTAAGGGATTTATACTAAATATTGTTTACTTGTTTACAGCACGCGTAAATGACTCATTTTTAATCACTTATATGTAAACAACGGATTGTTTCTCTTGTTTATTTTGTTTACCGCTTTATATTTATACAATCTAGATTCACTATTTCAGTATTAGGATTTTCACTTATAACGCTCACTTGCCTATTTTTTATCTTACTAGTTTTCCATAAAAAGCCTAAAAACCGTTTATAAGTAGTAGTTTCTATGAACTTAAGCGATTCTCTATTTTTGATTTGCATACTTATACTATCGCGCTTCAAATCAATATACCCTGAAGCGTCAGTCCATTTTGAACTATAGCTGAAGTATTTTAATGTATCTATTATATTACTTGCGGTATCTGTTTTTACATAATTATTAAGTTTGGCTGAAAGGTTATTTATGGTCTCAACCTGTGAGCTTATGACTTTCTGCAAATCAGACTTTTTTATATTGAGCTGTTTTATAAGCTGCAAGTCATCAGCTCTGTATTTTTTATATTCTTCAAGAGTAAACTGCAATTCAGATATTTTCATCGCGTTGAGGCTGTCAGACACTTTGTATTTTTGACTTTCTGCCGCCATGAATTGCTTCTGGCTATGCAAAATTTCCTGGTTGCTTATAAGTCTTGCGTTCTCTTCTTTTAAGTTGTGTATTTTGTGAAAAGCCAGTATTTGAGCTAATGCTATAATAGCTATTACTGCAATTTCTATGGTTATCTTTTTCATATTCTCGCTAATAGTTTTCATATTTATGTAAATTTCTTTATCTATTAAATTAAATCCATTCTCGGAATAATTTCTTATATGCGAGAATGGATTTAGCCATAGAATTATATATCTTATTATATTATAGCTTTTCTCCTTTATATCTCTTGTTATACAGCAATTGATGTCTTTGCTCTCCTCTCAGCTTATGGCTGAAATGCACGAATGTAGGATAAACTATCATCTGGTCTATTTCAGCCCATATCTCTGGGGTATTCCTTGCCAGCTTCGCCATCTTTATAGGATTATCTGATGCAATATCAGCCGCCTCTCCTTTGACGTGCTGTGAGGTCTCCACTCCTCCTACTGCCTTGTTCAGTTCCGGGCTTCGATAGCCTGAATTGACGTGCAAAGCATGCCCGCACTTGTCCCTCAAAGGCTGTAATACCTTTAATACAAGCATCCTCAAAGCATCCCTCACCTCGAATGTCGTGATTGTGTTTTGAATCCCTTTTGAACGAGCCGTATCACTCCGCTCGAACTCGCGATAACTGAAATCTCTGCTTATCGAACCCATAGCTATTCCGCTTTTATCGTTCCGTCATTATATCCGCACCTCTCGCATCTGCTCTTAAGCCTTTTGTCATTCGCCTCATCGACCGGGCAGTGGATGTCCTTGTTCATGAAGCGGTGCTCGCAGTTATGTGACTGCATAATCACCGATGACTTCTCTGCAGAATCGAGCTTCTCCCTCTCATATTCCGCATTCCGTTCCTCATAGAACTTCTTCTGCTCTGCCATCATCTGCATCAGCATGTCGTACGGAGTCTTCTTCTTCGATTCCCTTGCTTTCACAACCTCCCATATCCCTCCTCCGAAAACTGCAGATATGAGACCTGTTATTATCAATGTCCAGTCCATATTTAAGGCATCATTTTACAAACTTCTCGCATAGGCCTATCGTCAATCGTATATTTGATATATGGAACGGCGTCTGGGTTATTAATATCCCAAGAATAGAACAGATATGTTCTTCCTTTGAACTCAATTATACAATGGTCGGCATTGCCACTTGTTTTATCCCCTCCTGTTGGCACATCTCTATTATCTGCCAACGTCCCGTCCACACTCCAAGTTTTCAAATCAGAGGATGATGCCCGAAGAATATGAGCGATGGCTTTCCAAGTGCTATGAAAATACATATAGTATTTCCCGTTAGTTTTTATTGGCCGGTTATCCATCAATTTGGCAAAATCCGGATTTCCGGCGGATGATGCAGCTGTACCCTCAACATATCCGGTTGATTCATAAGGACGAATCAATATAGGATTTGCGGAATATATTGTAGCATCGCCAATTGTGCCGTCGGAATTTACTGTGTCGAAATTTGTATATGTTACAAGATGTATGACCCACGATTGCCCGGATGATTGACTTTCAATATACAAATAGAACGTGCCATTATCTTTAATCATTGCGACATTCCCCCAAGATGCCACAGGATGCCCACTTTGCAATTCAACGCCCGAATCAAATAATTTTCCTTTTTGCATGAAATTGATTCCATCTGTTGACGTGAACATATATAGGCTTCCACCTGTATTAATGTTTGTACCAATAAGATAATATACGCCATCAATAACACATACGTTATTATGCATAAGATATGTCACTTCCCCTGATAATGGAGTGTCAATCGGTGCCGTCCAATGTACGCCATCTGTCGTTGATATTCGCTTCAAATGCGCGTATATATGCAGCGTGCTTCCATTTTCGGAAATTACCGCGCTTGGTTCGTCTGCTTGAAATCCTGTATTAATACTTGCATTTCTACGGGTATTTACGCATTTTGCATCCTCAAATCGAAGAAAAGACGTTGTAAAGGCAACATTGATTTTACTGCATACATCTTTGAATGTTACTTCCGTGCCGTCAATAACCTTATATCTAAAACTTTTATTGATTCCAGCATAAATTTGTTCAAACGACGCGTACTGCGAGAAAAAGGCATAAGATTCATCGCCATATAATGAATTTGCCGAATATGTTGCCATCGCGGAATTTAACGCTGTAATAAAGTCCGTTTTTGACATCATATAATTAACAATTTCCGTTACCGTACTTTCTTCTTCTTGAATTGGGGAAATAATGGCATTTTTATACAAAGTCATTGTTACATCCCCACTATAAGCCGATGCGCCGCCAACATATATATATAAATATAAGACATCACTATCCAACTTAATATATAAAGGTTTGCCGATATACACGTTAGTTAGAATATCTGTTACCGTACCATCTATATTTGTTCTTATTATACATAAAATGTTTTTATCGACACTTGGTACAATAAGATATTCCCCAGCTTTTACATTCTCAAATACATAATTGGTATAACCCGAAATGGGGAATGTTTTGGTTTGACTTGCGACAACCCCAAAAAGTTTATCATTTAGGGACGAAAGGCCACTTGCGTTTGTTGCGGCCGATGCCTCGTTTTCCGCAATTCTTTTAAGTATGCTTACGCAATCATAGCCTTGAAGAATTACCGGAAAAACGCCTTCATCTCCTCCCAAACAGCTAAATCTCATATATTCGGCATCAGATGGTATCAAAGATGCGGGGAACGGCGTATAACGTGAATAGACGGCCGATGCCTGTACAGCAGAAAGAAATGCCATATCTTTATCATAGAATACCGCAACCGCGTATGCACTTGATGCATACATGCGGAATCGCCCTGATTTTAATGCAATGCCATTAGTTCTTGCGCCCTCAATCGCATCAATCAAAAGCAATTCAGTTGTACAAGCATTGGCGAACGCGGTTTTTGCTCCGCTTGTATCATAATAATATCCACTTATAGTAAATATGCCATCTTTGGGTTGATTTAATAATACCCCAAGGGGTATAACGCCGTCATATTTGTCTAAATTCGCCGTCCTTGAATCCAAAGAAGCAATATTGGTTGTATTGCTATCTACCTGCTCTTTATATTGTGATAAAGTTTTTCCATCAAGAATAACAGATTCCGTATCATCGTACTGAAAGAACGCAATATATTTTGCATTACTTGGAATGGATGCCGCTGGGTATGGGGTCACCGGACTATAAGTTATTGTGGAGTCGTCATAACTCAAAAATGCTTTATTCGCATCATAGAAGAAAGCCACCCCTAAAGAAGAGCCTCTAAATGTACCACTCTTTATTTTAATGCCATTTGTCCTCGCGCCAATTATATCGTCAACGTCTATGAGTTCAGTTGTGCGGCCGTAAGCATAAGTTTCTATCTCTCCCGTAGTTTTACTACGTGATGAATTGGCTATGGAAAAAATGTTTTCGCAAAACATATCCCCATCCATACTGCTTACTTTGGCACTAACGTCATTTATGGTGCATACCACATTCTTAACCCAATTACCATTATACGTAATTGCAACGATTTCCCCTGATGCCAATACAATAGAGCCAAAATTCGCATAAGTACCTGCCTCTGACGCAATGTAGAATACTTTCTGGTCAGGAGTTCCCGGATTGGTGCTTGGAGTTGCTACACCCATAAACTGATAGCCATTTCCCAATGAGTTTATCATTGAGAGCAGCGAATTTTGCAATACATTTCCTGTTATCTCTTGATTGCCATTCTGCTTGATTACCTGCTTGATAGCATCTTTAAGGTTGTTATAATTTGCCATAATCTTTACGCGATTGTAATTTTGCCATTATTTTCTACTGCAGATTTTACTGCCGTCCAATCTTGAGAGTTATTATATTTCTCAAGAGTCGTAGGATTAAGAGTTAGTGCGAATGCTGTGTCAGCTTTAGCATTCTCAACTATATACAGAATTGATTCTGCCGAGATATAAGGGCTGTGAATAAAGCTGATGTCTAGGCCTAAATTCTTTATCTTTACAGAATGCAGCTTAATACACTTATTGAACATGCCAAATACACTGTACCCAGTGTTAGGAACTTTCAAAATGCCAGTTATCTCCTGCAGCTCGGAGCAGTTAGCAAAAGCGTTCGTGAGATTTGAGACTACCAACTCTTCATCTACATTCAGGTCAATAGCTTCTGCCGCAGCTCCAAAGAACGCGCTGTGCAAATCAATGTCTGTCGAAAAGCCTGAGAACCATTCGTGGCATTTTATGTATTTAGCTTTTGAATTAGCCCACATAGCTGTATAGTTCACAGTATTCGCCACTTTGTCATATTCCTGGTCGGCCATAATCATATCAGCTGGTGACAGATTATAAACTGTACTGCCAACAAGCACACTGAACTTATTAGTAGCTTTATCATAGTCTGCGTTAAATAGCTTCTTATATACTTCTATCTCGCCTTCAGTCACTGGAGCTATAGCCTCAGTAAAAGCATAATGAGTAAGATAAGAACCATCTGCCTGAGAGTCAAGATGCAAATAATAATAGCCGTCATGAGCTGGTGCTATAGCTGTAACACTCTCATTTGTGAACTCCGTGAACGGAAACAATATAGTCAAGCCATTATCGAGTGCTATGACTCTCGCTTTCTGGCTGTTATTGTTCACCAACTCTATAATGGAGTCAATCTCACTTTGAGCATTGCTGATTTTATAAATGCTGAAGTTGTCTCCTGTCTCTGACGCCTGGTTCTCTATAGTGACAGGGCTTGTTTCTACCAGCCCGTCATTATTCTCTCCCATGTATTCAAGCATGCTTTTAAATAAAGGAGCTAAAACTTTAGAACTTGCTGAGCCTTGCTTCTGTATCTGTTGCTCAGTATAGTTATACATTTCTTGCAGTGTCATATTTATGAAATTTTATAGTCATTGTTAAAATCGATATTGAAATCTCCGCCAGCTAACTCTGGAGCATACCCGCCTATATTAGCGATGACTGCATCAGTCTCAAACTCACACTCTACAGAGGCCAAGTCTCCTTGCTCTTCCCATGACGGCTCCATACTGAATGCGGTTAAATCGTAAGTTAATGACTTGCTTGTAATCTGCTTGTTTTCGCAGAGCCTTATAATTCGCAAAGCGTCACATAAGTATTCAGGCGCCAAAAAGGTAAATTTATATATCTTCTTGCTCACCTGGCTCTCAACAAAAGTGTAACCCATCCGCTCCGTGGCTTCTTCTTCAAAACCGTATTCAGGTTTGCCTACCTGCGTGTTGAGATAGCACTTGAAAGCAAAATTATCAGAAAAATCTACAACACCGCCTTTAAGCACAAAATTATATGAATTGCTGTATTCAATGAGCAAATAATCTGATACTCCGTTAGTTATCGTAAATAAATCTGAGTATATAGTTCCTAAGTTAATTATATTAATGGCTAAATAGTACAAGCCTTCATACTTAATCTCAACAACGGGCAAAGTACCTGGATATTTCAGAAGCTTGAAACCTGTGAATGATTTGAGAACTAAACCATTTTCTTTCATACTGGCAGTTATATCAGTATACTTTCCAGTGTTGAAATCATAAAGCCTGACCCATGATATTGATGTTCCGCCTGAAAGAACTGCCTGAAATGGCAGCAGCATATTTGAGTATGTTATCAGCTGATATATCTGGCCAAAAGCATAATCCTTACGATGGTTTTGAAAAGCAATATCATCGTAAAATGGCAGCGGAGATATATTGTTGTTGACCAATTTCATATTATGAATATACGCGGTTTTATTCGATAAAAAAAATATTTAACATAATTAACTTTACTGCACATATTAAGGCTCATAAAGTAAATCTATTTCAGCCTGCCTGGTACACAAGTTAAAAGACATCTCATCTATTTTGCCATTTCCTATCGCAGTCTTGACAAGTTCCAGCTCATTCAAATCTTCTTCTGACGGAAATTCTATATTATGCTTTAAACATTTCTTTATGCCAATTACATACAAATTTTCAAGTGTATTAGATTCTATAGTCTGGGCTGGCATATCCCACATATATAATTTTTGCAAATAAATCCATGAGGCATACCAATTCTGTACTATGGCGTCATAGTTATTCCCGTTCTCGTCTATCAGGCCAGTAGCTTTTATAATAGGAATTGATGGATTACCAGATAGCAAAGTTATTTGCTCTGATTCAGGTATAGATTTCTTCACGCAAACTGCTAAATAGCCATCTTGCGGAATTGTAATAATATTATCATAAGTTTTTGTTCCGCCTATAGGCATTGTATAATAATATTTTATCAGCTGCTCTAGCTCAGTATCGGCGAATAAAGAAGCAGTAGTTATTATACCTTCTGTTATTCCTTTAAGTTTATACGCCATTCCGGCGTTTACCTGGTATATATCTAGCCGATATGAATTATTTTCTCCTGAAACTTCTCCCGTCAAAGCAATTAATGCGGTATTATCTTTAATACTATACACTTCATATTTTTCATCTTCTATAGCGCAAAGAAGAGCAAAACCATCATTAGAAAAGCTTGACGGGTTAAAAAGCATAAAATCTACATCGGATGAGAACTGGCTAGCTGTTATCTGCTCGGTCTTGTCTTGCTGCACATAATTAGACTTCACATCGAGTGTCACTCCTCCAAACAAGTCTGTCACATTGTCCATCCAGGCAAATTCATACCTTTGATTCAGTTCAGATTTATCATACTCGACTTCGGACTGAAAATATAATGCCGGCATCTTGTTGAACTGGTCTTTGAGTTTTGTGAAATCCATCTGATAGCCTGTCTGCCTTGTGTAGCTGCCGCCATTCATGAAGAAATACACATGCTCTATTTTAAGCTTGTTATCTTCAATATACCAGTAACATCTGAAGCAGTCGCGGAGCATCTCCATAAGCTCTTTGAATGAAGTCTCAGCTTTCTGAGCAGGCTGGTCATAATTGCCTTTAAGTATATTGGTCTTTTGCGTTATATACACAAAGAATCTGTTTAGCCCTAATGGATTAGTAGCTCCATATAAAAACTGGCTGTATTCTGCAGTCGCTTCATGAGATATTGAAGGAGCTATTTTTTTAAGCAATGCTTTTATAGCAGCCGCTATTGAATAGCTATCTTTTAAAGTATATTGCTTTCTAAACTTCTGTTCAAAATATTCATAGTAATCATCGTAAACATACCAAAGTGATGCGTTAGCCCATGAATTTCTGCTGATAGGCAAAGGCCTTCCTAAGCCGGCAATACTAGGAATAAACTGGTCTGTGAAATATTGGCCATAGTCATTCAAGCCATATTTTGTCGGCTCGCTCACAGCTCTTGACGTGCAGAAAAACAGACCGCCGCTCAAGCCTATGCATTTCTTATAATTTCTGTCGTCTGTGACGAAATCATCAACTGGCAAATCATAAGTGGCTTTTACTCCTTCTGAATCTTCTACAGAATCCACGTCGCAAAGCAAACGCCTATACATATGGTAAACAAAAGAATTTGTTATAGTGACTTTATTCGACGTATTTACGCTTGCCAGCACAATGTCATTTCTGTCTATATAAATATTATTTGCATTAACTGCTTCAACATAGAACAACCATTCTGATTTATATAAAATATTACTTGAACTGTTTTGCGTAATTTGCAGCCGATAGAGATTTTCTATATACGTGCCGCCGGGGTCAGCTTCCCCTCCAGACGTTCTTGCTTTTCGGCTGGCAGTACTTGATATGTCATAAACGGTTGGAACGTCAGAAGGAGCTGGGTCAGTAGCAAATATTTCAACAACAAGCTCTGCAGTATAGCCATTCCATTGCGCCCAACTGCCGTTAGTTCCAGCATACACCCCATTTATAGTTGAAGGGCTTGCTCCGCTTATATAAAATTCATTTCCAGCCTTTATATAAGCGAAATAGTACTTATTTTTTAAGTCTGTATCACTGTCTACTGCTTCATTCACATCGGCCTCCCAGTATGTGCCTCCGAAAAAATTAGAAATAGAATTAGCACCGCGCACGTAGACCTGCATCAGTGAGCGCTTGTGCATATTGATTTTAGTTATTTCAGGCGCAAGTTTTATAAGGTCATAGGTGTTGTCATAATTATTCATAATATCTGTATAGCTGTCAACGGCTGTCATCTTAAGCTCGCACCGCTTTCTGCTATAATCAAGCTTGCAGTCTGTCTTATTAAACTCTCCTCTATAGTATTCAGCCCACGTGTCAGAAGCTCTGCTGTATTTATCAATCGTGAACGTGAGCTTATCTTCTAAGCTTGCATTAGCAACTAGTTCATAATCTTGCCCGAATAAATTGATTTTACCGTCAAGTGAGATTCTGAAAAACTCTTGCTCACTCTCTTTAGCATATTTCTTGCTCAGCTCTCTGAAATGCGGAGTGACACTTTTCTTTTCTCCATCATTTATCTGGATATAAAAATTATATTTAGGAGGTATCATGCTAATTCTTTATTATCCGTTTAACATTTTTATGCTGGATGACTACCGAGCCATTCGGTAACGCATAATATTTAGTCTCATTCTGTTGTCTTATGCTTTGCACATCATTTTCTATTCTAGATAAATCAACGTTATTAGTATTCAGAGCTATATTTAATTTATCCGAGCCGGCAAAAGCGTTTAAATACTTGTCTTCAAATGTACCTTTATTAAAACTGTCAATCACATCTGGCAATATGCTGCGGTATTGCCTTGTTCGTCTCCTGTTAATAATAGCGAGTGCTTCGCCACCTTCGGCTCTCATCTTTTTGCCTTTCTTGTTTTTAGTTCCCAAATCAATATCATGGCCGGATGCGTGAGAGCCTCCTTCTAAAAACTCAAGACCGCCTTCACCATATTCTTGAGACTGAGCCGCTACTTGCCTAGCCCTGATTTTAGCGACTGCGAATGACGTCCACATTGTAGCTATGGCTGCCAGCGCAAGAGCTGGGCCCACAATAGGTATTGATGAAAAAGCGCTCCACAGATTAGCAGATGCAGTGACAAGTGATGATGCTTGCGTTATACTGTTAAGAGATTCTTGGCGTTTTTGAGCAGCTTCAAGTATTTTCTGCTTTTCTCGCTGGTTTTTCTTTTCCTGCTCAAGCTCTTTCTTAGCAGTAGCTACATTATTAGCGTACCCGTTATTACGCCCTTCAATTTCTGCGTCATAGGCTTTTTGCGCTGCTTCTACTCGTTTTTCAGCTGCTTCTACTGCTTGTTGCGCCATTTCAACTTCGGCATCAGCAATATCTTGCAGATAGCTGATTGTAATATCTATCGCGTCTTTGAGGGCATCAATCTGGTCATCGTCAAAACCAAGTTTCTCAAGTAAAGTACCGCCTAATCCTTTTTTGCCTATATTGGCAATAAAGTTATCAAGCTCAGAAAGTTCTCTGTCTATGCCTCTCACTGCAGCTTTCGCCGCATCTATCTGCGCTTGGCTCCAGTCAAGTGCTCCAGCTTCAGCTAAATCTATCTGCTTCTGCCATCTGGCTTTTTCTTGCTCAAGCTTAAATCTAGTTATCTCCGTCTCACTATGCTTGACCTCATTAAATATAGCTTCATCAAGCTCTTGCTGCTGCTCGAAGGCAGTCATATCAAACTGAGTTTTAGTTTCAGTTTCTGATTTAGTGAATCCAGCACTTATAAGAGCAGTCGATTGCTGCTGAGAAATCGGCTTTTTTGAATTTTCCAAAAGAGCTATACTCTGTGAAATACGGGCCGCGTCAAGCTTTAATTGCAATTCCTCAGCAGAGCCTTTTTTGACGGCCTCTAATTTAAGCTTAATAGCTTCTTCTGTAAGCCTTAACTCATTTATCTGTCTGTCTTTTTCTATCTGCTCAAGGTCATAGCTTAACTGTTTTTGAGTATTAGTAATGGTGTCTTTGATTTTCTGCTGAGAGTCAAGGACTAATTTCTTTTCTGCCTCAGTGAGGTCTTTATATCTGCCTTTTTCATCATTAATATAATCTTCATTTTTTCTGTATGTTTCTTGAAGTTCTCGAATCTTTGCATTAGCAGTGTCTACAGCTTCTTTTTTACGCTTGTTATATTCTTTACGCTCTAAGTCTGTAATACTCTGCTCATACTTCTTCTGAACTGATAAAGCCATTCTGTTTATAGCGTCAGTAATATCTCTTTGCCTCTGTCCTCCTTGTCTCGCGCTGCCGGCTTTATGAGGTGAATCTACACCAGCGGCTTTTAATCCTTCTTGAGCAGCTTTTTCATAGCCAGCCGCCAAATCAAAATATGCGTCACCGGTTTTCTCCGCGGCTTTTGCCTCATCATTCAAATCCTTAATACGCTGCTGTCTAAAACTTTCAGCTGATACTCTTTCAGCAGTCTCTATATTAGATGAGCCATATTCAGATGAACCTCTTAGCGTGCTTTGCACAAACCAGTTTCTGAGTTCGTCTCCCGCAGTTGGCCCTTTAGCTGCTTCTGTTTCTGCTTTATTTCTTGAAATAAGAGCTTTTTCATATTGCTCAGAAGCAAGTTTTTGAGCAGCAGCTGCTTTTGCTCTAAGCTTAAGTGCATTAATTACAGCGTCAGTATTATCTACAAAGATATTTTCTGCATCAGTTACATTTTTAACTGAAATACCAAGCTTATCAAATTCTGATTTGCTATCTTTAATCCATTGATTTTTCTCTGTGGTAGTTTTAAGGCCTTTCCATTCTTCTTGCAGTTGCTTAAGTGACACTATATTATCACCATAACTCGCATTTGTATTCTCAAGCTCTTTAGCTATATCATTGAGAGCTTTTTCTGTAGATATAACTGCATTTTTCGCTTTGAATAGACTGCCTATCCATTCAATAGTCTGTTTGCCCCATTTTGAAAAAACAGCAAGCAGCACTACAAGAGCAGTATTCCATCCGAACAAAGCTTTTATTATAGATTTAGTTATGCCCACAGTAGGTTTTCCTTCTGCTTGCAAAAGCTTATTCTGTACTCTCAGCTTATTAATCTCGTCAACAACCATAGGAATGTTGTTTGAGATACCTAAGAAGAATGTATTAAGTGAAACTGCAGCTGCTGGGAGTTCTCGAACAACCTGAGAAATAGATATTCCTAAACCATCCCATGTTCTTTGGTAATGACCCACAGACAATCTATAATTGCCGGTTGATTCTTGCAGCTTAATCATCCGCTGATATATAGCAGCAGTCTCAGCTTCAAGCTTCTTACCGCTGTCTGCAGCTTCTCTTTCAGCCTGAGACATCTGGTTAAGCTTTATCTTATTCAATGAATATTGAGCTGACAGCCTGTTGTAAGAGCCTTCCGCTGAATTAGCTATAGCCGCTTGAAGCTGAGCTATCTGATTAGCTTCTTTTGTCTGAAGCACGTACAGCTTCAGCTGTTCATTTTCTTGCGACTGGGCATAAGCTAATTTCTGCTGAGCCTGAGCTATAGGGTCAATAGCTGCCTGCTGCTGTTTTCTAGAAGAAGTAAGCTCAGATATTCTTTGCCTAAGGTTTATAAGTCTTTTGCCTTCATCTGACTGCAAATAAGCTAATCTCTGCTCAGCTTTCTCAACCTCTGTCAAAGTCTGGATATGAGGCTTCATAGCATTATCAAGAGCTTTGACTTGATTTTTAAGATTAATAATATCATTCAAAAGCTGCTGCCCCATCTCACTATCAGCTCGTTCTGCCGCAGTCAATGACTTATACAAGGCTACTGACTCTTTCAAATCAGAATTAAGCCTGTTGTAAGAAGACACAGCCTGCTGCAGATAGCGCTGCTGCTCAACTGTAGCTTTGTTCTGGTCTACTGTCTGAGCTTTAAGCCATGCTATTTGCTTGCCAGTGTCAGACATAGCCATTTTGAGCTCATTCTGAGCGCGCTCAAGCCTTGATGTTGAAGCTACGGCCTCATCAATACTCTTACGTCCGTCACTTGTAGCTCCGCTTACAGTCTTGAGGGCATGCACAATCCTGTCTGCGCCTGCTCTTATAGCTCCTACCATAACGCCATATTGCTGATTGAGCTCGCCTAACTGGCCGATAAGCTTTTCAATTGAGTCATCTGGCTGGATTATGTCGCTATATTTAATCTTATCGTCTTCTGCCATAGCTATTTTTTATTTATTTCGTTTTAAACTTTTTGCTTCAGCTTCAGCCTGAGCCCTTATGTTGTCGATAGCATTGTAGAATTGAAGTACTGTCATCTTTTTAGCATCCATACTTGTTTTTTGTGCTATGAGTAGGCAAGTACTTTCAAACTGCTTATCATATTTGACTTCAACGGATTCACTTCCTGCGTATAACTTCGGCGAATACGTGCTGAATATCATAGCATCTATAGCCTCAATTTGTTCAGAATTATCCGTATCATTTACCACCGAATCTAATGCAAGAAGTGTTCTGCTTTTAAGCTTGTCATAAGCTTCTTTTTCCTTCGGATTTATAAAGTCATCAGGAAAATATATCTCTAATTCAAATGTGACTTTTTTTTTAAGCCACGTGAGAAAATCTATGATTTTAGAGTGCTTGATTTCTTTAAGCCCTTGAAGCAATTTTTTAAGTCCGTCATCCGACAAGTCAGTAACTTCTTTCCCATCTACACTTTGGATAAGAGCCGCAAAAGCTAAATATTTAGGCGATATTTCACTATTCACCATATAAATATTCTGCCTCATATTCTGTAACTCCTGCAAAGCCTTTTTGCTGTCTTTAGCTTTAATAAGCTTTGCTATTTTTGTTATATGCGCATCAATATCATCTGCGTCTGAGCCGATGCCTGAATCTATAAGCAGATATTTATTGTATTTCTGGAAATTTATGATAGGCATCTCATCTATGCTGTCATAAACCCGGACAATCTTTTTATTTACAAGTAAATTTTTCATAACAAAATTCGCGTTATAGGGGTAGATAATAGAGGAATAAATAGAATACTTATCTCTTGGAAAAAAATAGCGAGAATCATAGCGAGAATAAGTGACGTCCAAAAACTCAAACAAAAATCGCATTCGAACATCTGAGAAATCAGCTTTGGAGCTCTGGCAATCACTTCGTTCCTAATACCTAATTTTCCAATCAGCAGAATGATAAATGCCGCAGCTAAAGCTATGTGTATTATAAAATGTATCGTTGGCATAGTTCTCTTGTTATTAATGTAAATTCAATTCTGATTCCGGCGTAGGGGTACATAAAGAACTGTTTGTCTATGTCTTGCACGCCCTCGCCTTTATAGTCATAGTTATTATATATTTTTTCAATAGAATAACCTTTATATATATTTTCAAAACGCTCATATATCTCATTGATAACAAGCTTTCCAGTAGTAGTAATGAAGCCAGGTGTAGTCAAAACTCGAATAATCTCATCTTTTATCTCTTCGGTATGCATAACAGTTTCATCTTCATAAATACTGCTAAGGTCATACCAAAATATGATGGCCCCGCTAAAGGTATATTGTGGCAATGACTGAACTACTTGAGTGATTTTCTGCGGGTCATAAACGTCAAACCATGAAAAATTACCGAAATTATCATTCGGCATTACAGATACATACTCACTATTACCATTATAAACAGCAGGATATATAAACTTATTGCCGTCTGGTCTGTGTTCGACCAGCTTATAAGCGCGGCCGAAAGCATAATTAAGCCACTTAAGCTTTTCAGTAAGTGACTTTTGTATATCCTGCAGTACTTTATCAAGCAAAACAGGATTATCTTTATATCTTATCTGCACTGAATTTTCTTTCATCGCTTTACTGCTTGTTTTAACTTTTTCGTCAGTTCCTTTCTTATATGAGAACGTAATATCCTATTAAAATTCTCATCTGTAAGCCTGAATATTTCTTTCCCGTATTTCTTCGTGAGGTATTTAGTTTTCTCATCATCTGAAGTTATGTAAAAGCCTTCTGAGTCAAAAACTACATACATAGATTCATGAAAAGCTCCTGTATCTTTCAAAGTAACTCGAGTTGTCGGCTGCCCTTTTTTCTTCTTTTTCTTTATCGTGCTAGCCGCGTAAGGAGCATAACTCATAATTTTCTCGCCTTGACCGTTAATACCTCTACGATACAACTGAACGTCAGCTATAGCAGACACTATGACATCTTCTTTATCTCGGACAATATCTTCAAGCATCATAGGCAAACTATCCTTAAATGCTCTCAGACGATACTCGAGATTACGGATTGACGCATTATATCTTTTTATAGCCATGCTATACAGTCCTATATTTTACTCCGTTGTTTTTGCAGGGAAGACATACTCGGTCTATTCCTGACGTGCTTAACTCAATTGCCTTGAAAGCCATATCGAGTTGATAACTGAGACCTGATTTCTTCATAGACGATGAATCACCGTCAATCTCATACAAAATATCAGGCCTAGACGCATTTATAGAATGCCTGTTGGTACGTACATTCGCGTTATAGGCAAATTCTCGCAGCATATCGACAGCTACTTGCTTAGCGATAATGTCTTGAAACAGCATCCGCTGCTCTATTATGAAATCAGTAATATCGCAGCTCACAGTCACTTCAAGATTGAGCCCATAGTTATTATCGTAGGTATATTGATTATTTTCAGTATTCCAGAGGTGAATAGGTTGTTTTGAAAAGTCATTATTAAAATCCTCATTAAAATCAGCTTGTAAGCCATTTACAAATTCTTCATTTACATAGAATGGGTGTATTTCTATGTATTTTGACCAAGCTTGCCATGATAGATATTCATTGCGTGAGCACGAGCCACATGGCTCCTTTGACCAGTCTTTATCTTTTTTAATAGCCTGACTTCCTTCAGGAAGCTCAGACTGAAAATAGCACAAATACCAACTTCCTCCAGCGTCATTATCCTCACTCTGGTAAGGTAAATATACATCACTAAATGAGAACCACTCAATACTATTTTTACGTATCTTATTGCATGTTATTATTTTAATTGGAGCATCCATGCTAGAATGCATAAGATATAGCATATATTCACCAGGCTCTGTGAATTGTAAACCTATTTTATTGATTTTTGTAGTCACGCCTTTTGCTCTCACTGGAACAATCTCAAAGCCTACTAAATTCTTTTTATTCTTTACTATGTCTACTAAACGGCCAGTTCCATCAAACAGAGTTCTGTTTTCACATAAAGTCTTATAAGTACCTTGCGTGATTTTTTCGTTACAATATCTTGTGATAGCTTTTTGAATACTTGCTTTTGTCTTACCTTCAAGCCATTCAGAAAATGGATTAGTTTCTACCCAGTATTCAGATTCAATATCTGGCTGCTTTCCAGTTGAAGGCTGTAAGGCCTTGTATAAAAGGCCATTGTACTCTACAATATTGCCTTTAGAATATAACTTTTGAGTGCTATACTTAGGAAAAGTCACATTCTTGAAATCTGGAGCAACGCATGCCATATTTTGCAGAGTAAGCAAAGGATGAATCTGCTGAAAATATATGCCGCTCTCACTTAAAGTCAAAGTATCAGATATTTTTAAGTCTGTCGTATCATAGCTTTGCTCCCATCCTACTAGATGAAGCAGCTTATCCTGTATATCGTTAGTTCTGACCATATTTCTGAATCTTTTAATAAAAAAAACAAGAGGAGCAACTAAGGCTGTTTTCAGCTATAGTTCTCCTCCTGCCTCTTCAAAGCTATAACAACTCAAAGAATTTCTTTCTCTGCGCTATTACTGCACTGCCTTGGTATTAACAGGGCTTGTCTCTGAATTAACCACGACAACAGGCTTAGCATAAACAGCATTCTCACTAGAGATGTTGAACGCAAGAATAGGACTTGGCAAAGCAGCCTTATCACTATTATAAGCAGTAAGGAATGCCACGTCAACAGCAAATCCATAGTGCTCCTTGCGGGTGCGGGTCATATCTGCCGTAGCAGCTCCAGCGATAGCATTGTAGTCACCTACAGAATCATAGAAGTATGTACCTACAGGCATATTCAGCAATGGCAATGTAGCGATACCCCACTCATGGCCATCACCAGAAATTGTGCCAAGCAAGCAATCGCGCTCAAAGCGGGTTAGCATGCCAAGCGCGCCAGCATTAATCGCATATCCCTGGGCATATTTGCCAGCAGCCGCGGCGATATTATTCGTAAAGTGAACAATCTTAGTGCCAAACTCATTCTGCTTGTTCTCATCATTGTAGAGTCCGTGCTGTGCAAGCTTGCGCATAACTGACTCAACGCCTGGGTCACCGACAATGTGCAACTGACCAAAGAAATCATTGGCCCCCATCATCACCTCAAGGTCGCCAAACACGTTCTCGCGCTCAGACCACTTGGCATTAATGGCATTGCCAGTCTTGTCATAGAGAAGACTATTCTTAATGACTTGTGTCTTAGCCGCGGCAAGAGCTGTGAGAGCTGCTTCATCAAGCTTCTGCGCGAACTTGTAGATATACTTCATCATCTTAGTCTCAAAGTCCTTCTGGATGCTGATTTCATTATTCATATACATAGCTGGAGTGATTGTGAAGCCCCACGCATATGTAGCGAATGTAATCTGATACATCTTAGAAGTGTTTTCACTGTCAGCAATCACCAAGTCACGGGTATTTCCGATTGCGATGTCAGCATCATAGTCAATTACTGGCGTCTCCAGCGTATTGCCAATTGAGATTCTTGCTTTCTGCTTCAATTCCTCAGTAAGGATTCCAGTAGGGTCTTCAGACTGCACCATGAAAGCGTTCAGTGCGCCGTATCTACTGGGGCGGTACTCAAACCTATCAAGCCTTGAGTTCGCGCGAATGTTTTGAATACGTGTTTGAACTAAACTCATAATTTTATGATTTTAATGTTTAACATTTTTTACTACTATGGTGCATTACCCTTTTACGCCTCGTAGCACTTTTTTCTTATCGTATAGGCAAATCTGCCACTTTATTTTCAGTTCTCAACTGCAAAGATTGCTCAGAGAATTCTTGCGAATCGCGAGTCAATCCGGACGCGAGCAGATGCGCTTCAATGGCTTTATCGGCTTCAACTTGATTCTTCACATTTGACAAATCAAGTGTTCCGCCTGTCCCACCAGAACCTGAGCCAAAGCTTCCTGTCCCGCCTCCTTCCTGCTTTCTGCCTGTTTCTACCACATCCTTAAGAGATGTCTCCATAACAAGCTCTTGGAGCGTATACGGGTTGAGGTTGTTCTTAGGATTATTCAGAATATTGCCGTCTGTTCCGCGGATAACAAGCTTTTTGCCTCCTTGGCCATCATCAACAAAATCTGGTGTGCCTTTCGCCAAAACTTCAGCTTTAGCAGCATTAAGCAGCGTCTTCTGAATAGGCTCTGTAATGCCCGCCTTAAACTTAAGACCTGCTGTAGCAGCTTGGAAAGCATAGTCTACATGTGTATTCCTGAGAGCGGTCTCAAATTCTGTTTTCTTAGCACTAAACTCTGTCTCTTTTGTCTGCAGCTGTGTTTGCAGCTGAGTAACCTGGGCTTTAGCATCTTTTAGTTGTTGACGCAAAGTCTCATCTGCGGCTCCTTTCTCAAGTTTAGACTGAAGCTCTGTAACCTGTGCTTTAGCTGCATCAAGCTCGTCTTTGACAGTTTTTGTGGCGTCAGCCTTTGCTTTATACTCGCTAAGTATACGCTTCGCGTAATCATAGCTTTTTTCGCCGTCTTTCTTCTTAAGGCCAGTGACATTGAAAATATCAGTATCATACTGGCCGTGCAGAGCACCAATCTTAGTTCCGATAACGATGTTCTCATCATTTCTTGACATCTCAGCAATCGCAGCATACTGCTCTGCTGTAAGACCCGCAAGAGCTGGGCTCTGTTGTAGCATTTCAATTGTTAACATATAGCTTTGAATCTTTTGAGTTGTTATTTTGCTGTTACAATTTCTGCGGCATCTCCATAAGGGTCATGCAAAACTGTCAAAACTGTAAAGCCAAGACTTTTATAATGCTTTTTGAAAAGCTGCCATTCCCCGAATGTGAAAAGCTGAGTGAATGCCTTTGATTCCTCTTTGCCAGTAAGCGGATTGAAACGACGGCCCTGGACAATCGACAAGTGCACCATCTGCTCAGTGCCTGATTCTGGCGTATAAGAAGTCTTAGCCTTAGCTTTTTCTTCAATAGCGTCATCTACATCTACTAAAAGCAAAGCTAAGCTATCAAGTTCTTCTTGCAACTCTGGCGTCCATGCTTTACCACCTTTTACCTTCAAAGCTTCAAGCTCTGTTTTACGCTTCTGAATATCGGCCTTATAAGCTTTGAGCTCTTCAAGACCGCAATTCTGGAGCTGTTCTGGATTTATCTTCTGTGACATAATCTAAAAGTTTATTTGTTATGATATTTATTTTTTCTCTCAACGGCTTTTTAGAAGCAAACTCAATTATATTGATGTTCTCACGCTCAAACCTATCTACCAAGGCACTGAAATTAATTTTAAGCTTTACAAGTTTTTCATCAAGCAGCCCTTTGTCAAACAGCTCAAGGACTTCATCTTGCGTCTTATGTGGATAAGGCTCAAGCTGTTTCAGAATTAGCATCCGCTGAAGCACCAAAGGATTATTACGGTACTCGACTTCAAGGATTTGCTGCGAGATAGCGTCAAGTTCTGAGTTAGAAGCACCATTCTCCTTCGCCTGCTTATATTTAGAATATAATTCTGAAACTGTGAAAACATAAAACTCTGTACCCCAGTTGACAGAGGATGAGATAAAAGCATCTCCATACCTGAGTTTGCAGACTGTATCTTCAACAAATTTCTGCGCCAACTCAAAATTTGTCTTCAAGGCATTGAGCACAGATGTTTTGCTTTCAAAATTCGCTGTTACTTGTGTTTCATTAATTGCCTCTTTCTCACTTACTGTTCCGCCTGAGCCGACGACAGAGACAATAATCTCATTTTTAAGTCTTACGCATTCACCGACGTTATAGTCAAGTGAATCTTTGTCAATAGTAGTAATCTGGACAGGATTACGCATATCTGCGATTCCCTCAGACTGGTTTGGCACCGGAACCTCAAGGAATGAGCCAGGGCCAGCTATACGCTTTTGGCTACAACACGGGCATCTCTCAACTGTGCCATCATTGAGTATCTTATACTCTCCTTTAGCATTGCGCAAAAAGCCTCCGTCGCAGTAATCGCCTGTCTCGTTATTCTCAAAATTACAGTCAGCCTCATAAGCACTATATATAGGGTATGGCGCATATAAGTCAAGATGCTGTTTTGACAAAGCAAAAAACAAATACCAATCTAGATTTGAAAGCTCTTTGGTTATCGGATTCTTCTTAAGTTCTCTATTTCTCTCATTAAGCTGAGTAGACCAAAAGAAACGAGCCGGGCAATATCCTAAATCGTGGCTTGCCTCTGAGATTAGTGACTGAATCTCATCTTTTTCATTCAGCTGATAAACTCTTATGCTAGTATCATCAAATACAGCAATTCTATGTAACGGCTGTTTGAATATAAGCCAGTCAAAAGCATCATTATTATGCCTAGAAAGCTGATAGTCGATAACCGCATCAATCTCAAGCCAATAAAAATACGGCTCTGGGCGTGATGTGCTCTGAACTTGCGGCAAATCGACTATCAGAATACTGTTCGGCGACACTTGCATTCTCTTCCAGCCGACGGTCTTCCATATCTCAGGCTCATTAAGAACATTCTTCTTATAATTAGCCCAATCTTCAGCAAGCTCAGAATCTGTAAACTGATATGAGCTAGATGAGTTACGGCTATAGAAAACTCTCTCGAGTTCTCTATAGACGTCCTCAACTACAGCTGGCGTCGGCAAAGGAAACTTAAACAGCTGAAGGAATATATTGAATTTATCTTTTGGGAGAAGAGTGCTCACCCACTGAAGAAAGACAGTTGTAGGCTGATTAATATCAGATATAGCAATATTCGTCTCAGTGTGAAACCTGAGGCGGCGCTGCATATTCACAGCTTTCTGAATGACCTGACGTTTAGTCGGCTTTTTCAGAATTTGCTTTATCTGATTTAACTCTAAGCCCATTTTCTTCGTCGTAAAAATAATTGCTGTCGCCAGGCAGTTCCCATCCGCCGTTAAGCTCTCGGCCCATGCCAAGCAGGCGCTCAGCATGCTCTATGCCAAACTCCTGCCTGAGGCCGTATTTAGGAACAACCAAGGCAACAAACTGCTCTTTCTTTTTCATGCCAAAAAAAACTGCTAAGATGAAGCCACGTTGACCCAGTCAGTAAGCGGATTGAAGTCCAGGCTTTCACGCTTGATGATGTAGAAATTGTCACTCCAATTAGGGAAGAAAGACCATTCGATAGCATTGCTGTCAGGCTCTTCAAACCCGCCGAGGTTTTTGTCTCCTATGAACAGCTTGCCAATAGGAATCGGCTTGTATTCAGTAGGGTTGTCAATGTCATCTACGAGGCAGCCAATGTTGCCGTTCTCGTCGACAAGCCATACACCTACGTCTTCGCACATGTACTGCTTCATCTGAGCGATTGTCTTCTGGCTCTCCTGATAAATCACACCCGTGAACGTAGTTGGCTCACGACCGATAATAATCTCAATGCCACCAAGCGTCTGATTGCCGCCACCAAATGTGCGGGCAGCTCCTGGCTCAGTAGTAGGCCCTTGAATATAAGGAGAAACCACCATCTTAGTACCATCAGAAGCTGAAAACAATGGCGTAAATGTAGCTTTCTTAGTCGGGTCAGCCACAGTGTTCAGCACTCCATTAGACTTATAACGGCGCTGAAATGCGACCTTCTGTAACTGGCCCATACTCTCTTTGCAATTCGCAATATCGAGGTCAGCAATATGCGCGCCTGCAGGGCATCCACAATTAAGTCCCATATTTTTATGATTTTTTAAATGTTAATATCACCGCGGCAGTTACCCTTAACTAACATCGGCCTGTTTTTACTATGTAAATATATCAAACAGTTTTCAAACGCATTGAATAATTAACAAAATTAACAATGTAGATTTCTATTCTCATATTCTCGCGAGCTTGCTTTTTCTTGCCAATAAATAATATTACTCTGTGAAAACTGAATGACTCTGAATACGAGAATAATGCAAGAATATCAATTTCGAGCTCTTATCTTCTTCTTACCTCCTTTCTTGGCGTGCATCTCATATACGCCAGTCAGCGCGTCAGGTGCGTCGTCATGTTGGCTCCGCCTCTTGTTGTCTTTTCTGTAAGACATCAGAGCATTGTAGAACTTAGGCCATTTCTTTTCCCACCCTTCTGGAAACAATATGTCATTCATCACACACGCAGAATTGGTGAATATACGGGTCTTCTTGTTTTCGGTCTGCGTGAACGTCCTGACTGCGCACCTGAAGTCTTTCATGTCGACTCTGAGTGTGCGCTTGACATTGCGTGCGTAACCCCGGCCGCCATTATTGGACTCGATAAGGGCCTCTGTCGTCTGGTTCCTCGCAAGCATCTCGGCGTTCTTGTTCTCTGTGACCTCCATAGGCGCGTCTGTGAACAGCACGTCGGTCACGTAGGCATACTCAGGCGTATTTATAAAGCATATAGAGCAAAGGCTATCCGCTCCTGTATCGGCTGTGTCTGTATAGTTCCATTTCTGCAGCGCTTTATTGCCTGTAGGCAGCTCTTCTCTCCTGTATGTCCTGAAGCCGTCTGCATACATGAGGCCTTCTTTAGGCGTCGGGTCCTGCATGTACTGCGTATCAAACACTACCGGGTTGAGAGCTCTCATCTTGTGAAGCTCTTCAAGCGTGTGCTTCATAGGCCACAGCGCATGCTCTTCGCCGGTCTCCGGGTCAGTCTGGATAGCCGGAAGTGACAACACAGTCCACTCGTCTGGCTCTATCTCTTGCAGATAGCCACACAAGTCATGCTCATGGAGCCTCTGCATTATTATGATTATAGGAGTATTACGTGAATTAGTACGGTTGCGGATTGTATTCTCGAACCGCATGTTGATGCGCTCGCGGATGATGTCAGACTCTGCATCTTCTGGCTTGATAGGGTCATCTATGACGATAGCACCTTGGAATATATTCGTAGTGGCTCCAATCATGCTGAGCATCTCGTTAGTGTGGTCATCAAAAGCAAAGATGTTGTTGCCGCCGTCCATCTTATCTATCTCCGGGTCTATATCTACATTTCCGGCGCCGAACCCGGTCACCTGGCCTTGGGTTGACACCGCGTAAAGTTCTCCGCCGGCTTTAGTCTTCCACCTCTTAGCCGAGCCTTTCTCAGATGCGAGGGCTGACCGCGGAAAAAGAGTGGTATACAGCTGCTCTGCCATTATAGTTCTGACCGTATCTGAATTGTCATTCACAAGTATATCTGAATATGACAGATGAAGGAACCGGCACTTCGGGTTCAATGCAAAACACCAACTCATAAATGACTTTACAACAACCTCGGTTTTGGAATATCTTGGAGGCATATTAATTATAAGGCGCTTGCAATCACCGTCAACAACTTTTTGAAGAGCTTCAAACATCTTCTTATGATGCTCAGCGACTATAAATGACCTGTGGTACTGAGTCTTGAACATTACGCACGTATACTTCTCAAAAGATGTCAGCAACTCAAGCCTCAGCATCTCTTTAGGGCTCACGGCTCCTGGCTTGCTGGCATCAATATCAGTCTGCATTTCTTTCAATGATTTGAATCTGTCTGGCATATAATAAGAAGTTTATTTAAGCAGTGTGTCACGTATCAATATGTAGGCTTCACGACTAATAGGCGTATTAGGGATGATGCCTGTCTCCAGCTGCGCCTGCTCTGGGAGGTTGAGAGACATGGCATTCTTGCCGAACACCCTGTCCCACAGCTTCTCAACTGTCTCTATGTTGCCCAATTTCGCATCTTCTTGCAGCCGCTTGATGACTGTCTTGATGACGATAGGTATCTTCTTATTATTATACAGAGCAGTGAGCTGAGCGTCATTGCATGTCAGCAGGCAAGCCAGCAGATTAGCTGTGTCTTGTTTTGAGAGCTGGATGTTGAGGTTGATGTTCAAAGAGGCGAGCAGTTTGAGCACCTCCGGACGCGTCGTGCCTTGCATCTGCAGCGCCTGGCTTACAACTCTTGAATAGGCTTTTGCGTCTGGGACGCTCTTCGCCAGCTCTGCGGGATGCAGCGGCTGGGCAGTCTGAGCTTCGATGGCCTCAATCGCTTCAACTTTCTTCTTCTGCTCAGCTATCTGCCTCATCTGGCCCTCAGTCTGCACATTCGGGACCTCATCCAAGCCTAACTCTTCAGCTAAAGCTTTGTGCCTGGCCTGCTTGGCTTCTAAGTTGCGCAGTCTTTGCTTTTCAAGGTATTTTATCCGTGCTATCTCCTTAGCGTTTTGTTTTGCTTTTATGCTTGCGGCTCCTTCTTCTATCACTTTTGCAACATTAAAAGAAGGGTTTGATATGTCTGTCCTGTCTGGCAGTATGTCTCCGAGCTTCTCGGCTATCTTGTCTGTCTGGCTCATGCTTGATTCTCTTTAATAAATTGTATTCTTCTTGATTCAAGTTCCGTTGCTGTTGGCGGAGCAGCAACTGGCTTTTTTCTTCTATCTTCTGGTATTTCTACTATTTCGGCTTTGCTGTAAGACCATATATAATCTCCAGCTGTATTAATATGACCTTTGCAGCACATACTTATATTACTTTGACAAACGCCTGTATTATTTGAAGCTTCTTTAGTAGATGAAAAACTTTTTATATACAGCCCTGTTATTTTATCATAGGCATGAACTTCTCTCGCCTTTGGAGATGAAAAATTATTTTGCCTTTTATTTATGGTATCTATTTTTGCGTTTCTATCTATTTCATCTATCAAAGAAGCCATAAGTATACTAGCATAGGGCTTTTCATTTTTATCTAGCCCCGTAAATAATGAATTATGGCCATATGGCATATAGGTCATATCACTTTTTACCAAATCATATTTTGCTCCAAGTATTTCATGCAAGCAATTCGTGTTTAGCTCTTTTATTTGAACCGTGATATATTTACTCTGCGTTAGCGCTTGCCTAAGCGGTAAATTTGTTTCTTTTGGGCCAAGTATTTTCCTTATCAGCCTTTCAAGAGCTCTCTTAACTGTAACAGCGCAAGTGTGGCAGATTAGTAATTTGCTGTCATACTCAAATTCAATTATAAAAAGAGCGTGCTCAGCTAATAAGAAATCAGTATTTCCTATGACATCTATCTGTATGCCTTGTAACTTTATCATATAGTAAATTTTTATCCTGCACTGCGAATATACTAATTATTTTTTGTAATTTGTAATTCTGCGTGTTAATTATTTGTTAAATGTGTATTCTATATACAAATAATAAATTTTTCCATTCTCGCAAAATTTATTATTGTTTCTTTGTTTCTATTTAATTTTTAATGAGTTATGAAAAATTGGTAAACAACGGAACAATGTAAACAATTTTTCTATAGAGACCCTAGAAATAAAATGTAGTAGATTAATTTTTTATTTTACTTTATTATCTATATTACAATTCTATAATATATCTAGGCCCTTCCTATATAAATATTGTTTACATTGTTTATTTGTGCTCAATTTATTGAAAGCCAATTACTTATAGAGAAACAAAGCGTTGTTTACGTTGTTTACGTTGTTTACGGCGGCATTAGCCTATTTGCGAGAATAATGCGAGAATGATTTTTATAAAATATGGGCTGTAGCCAGTTTGCGAGAATGAATTGGAGCCATAAAATTTTTTCTGGCTATTTGGTCATGGCTCTGTGTATATAAGAAGGAGGCCCGGCGGCTGTCAGGCTGGGGGCCTAAATTCCGAATCATAGAAATCTAAATCTATATTGATATTAGATTTTAATTCTTTAATGCCTCTTTCGCGCTCTGGTTAATTCCAAGACGTAAATAATATGATTATATTAAAAGATATATAGAATACCTCAGAACGCGAAAGATTGATTTGAGGCTAAAAAGTTTAAATGGCAAAGTACTAAAAATTTTATATCAAAAAAAAGTTAAAAAAATTTTTTAGATTAAAAATTAATACGTATATTTGCAACAA
>ERZ808266.53-NODE-53-length-47923-cov-152.727918_pt1 | contig 47923 bp, 72 predicted proteins | sample MGYA00521278_ERZ808266 | MGnify/ENA primary metagenome ERZ808266 (study PRJEB31516, sample SAMN03275591) | gut metagenome | biome: mammalia-associated habitat; material: feces | host: Papio cynocephalus | place: Kenya | collected 2012-08-02 ... | reverse complement strand
CTAAAGGGGCTATAAGGCTGCAAAACAAGGGTTTAAATACGAGAAAACGAGACTTGGCGCGTGAGGGGTTAAACGCTTTCGGACAAAAGCGCGGCCCTTTCGCCTTATTTCGCCTTATTGCCTTATTTCGCCTTTCACCTTATTTCGCCCTTTTGCCTTATTTCATCTCTTTATCGCTCACTCAATCAAACAAACGTCTGTCTTGCGGTTATATAAGAGAGAAAGGGCGCAACCTGTAAGAGTTGTGCCTTTCCTTTCTTTTTTTCTCCTTGTGGCTTAACCTACTATAAATGACGCTATTAGATTGCCATTTCGGTTATAAATGTTAGTTTGATTCTTTGTTTCTTCCATTCGCGTGGCCGCTATGCAATTGATATAGAATATGTTAGCCGCGTCCTTGCGTTGCGTTGCTGTGCACTTAAATATCTTCGTTTTCATCGTCTAAATCATTATATATCATGTCGTTAATGGTTTCATCGAACCATAGTAATTCATTAATTTCCCCTTCTGTCGCCTGCCCGTTTGTCACCTCTTCGATAACTCCCAAACTTTTTCCGCAACTCCGGAGTAAATAGCATCGTCTTTCCTCGCCTTGCCAAGCGTCAAAATCTTCAAGCGCGGTAATTTCTGTAATTACGTTCATATCTTAATGTCTTGAAATTTAACCGATTACATATATTTTCCCTCTCCGGCTATTGGCTATATACTCCATCCCGTTGATTTCGTACACGGGGAGATAATTTGCGCGCCAACCGTTCCCGTCGTCGTAGAACCCCTTGAAGGTAAATTGATTAGGTTCTGCGCTCTTGATTATTTCGGCCTCGCGGAAACCAAGATAAATGCCTTTTCGCGGTGTGCCGTCGTGGCGCAGGAGGGAGCGCAACCAGGTCAGCCCCTTTGCGCCCTGGTCAGCTGACACCCTTACATCTTCGCTCGCATAGTCGTACAAGTCTTTTTGCACCTTATTGCTGCGACATTTCAGGAGCGATATTTGACGCTCTGTAATTTCGCCTTTCGCGGCGATTTCCTTCAAAATCATTTCTGTTTTCATTGCTTTGTAATTAAAAAGTTTACTTATTTTCCAGTGACATAAATTTATCGAAAGAGATTGAGATTGAGCAACGATTGCCCCACTTTTCAACACTTTTTATATCTCCGAGTACGACTGCGTTATAAATTTCAAGAGACGGGCGACATTCGCATACAATAATTCTTTCACCATAAAATTCGACTTTTTCTACCTCAATTTCAAGGTAATCCAAATCTCCGCGCTTGATTGTAAGTACTTGCATGATTTTAATGTTTAAATTATTTAATAACTCGTATACAATGGTTTGACCCATTGCGGCCGTAAATTCTCACAGCGCAACCGCCTATTTTCGCGAACCTTTTGACAAGAATTTCCGCTTCGGCAATAGCCTCTTCCAAGCTTTGGAAGTCATCTAAATCGAACCTTTTTAAGAACTTTGCATCTTTCATTTTACTAAAATATTTAAAATTAAATCTTATTTGTAAATTATTTCATAAATCACGGGGTCGGCAGAAAGAAGATAATTTATATCCATCTCATCAGAGTCGCCGCACTCTATATATATATCGCACAACATTTGCCACACGGCGGCCGCCCGATGTCTGCGGTATGCTGCTTTCCTATTCTCTGCAGCAACGCCGAAAAGTTCGAAGTCACGAAGACAGCTGTAAAATTGGCCGTTAATTATCATTTCCATTTCTCATCAAAAATTAAAACTTGTTTGTCTCGTTCGGACAATGCAAAGGTACAACGATTTTTGATAACTACAAATTTTTTTTGCACTTTTTTCGAGTTTTTTTCATCCTTTTCCTTTTGTCCTTGATTTTCAAACAATTACGATAGCGTTTGTATTTTTCCCTTTGCGTATATATAAGTTCACGCGCGCGTTATTTACAACTTTCAGCAGTCGCAATCTTAATTGCTATTGCGCGATTTTAATTTATAGCGCACCTTTGCACTATCAAATTTATAGCATTATGATAGCTAAATTTATACACGCAGCGACTAAATTTTTCGCGACGCACGTCCTTCGGCTACTTGCAACCGCCGCCCTCGTGGCCCTTGCCCTCCACTGGAAAGAGGGCGGAGTATTTCCCCTCGCCCTTGCTGTGCTCTTGTGGACTGCGTGAATTTTTAGAGCACTTGCAGGACGCGCCCGGCAAAGGGCCGTGAATTTTTAGACCTTGCCCGGAACGGGGCATGAATTTTCAGACGCCAAGCGGCTGACGTGAATTTTTAGGCCGTGTGAATTTTTATAAACAAAACGATTAAAATGAAAACAAGCAAAATTTTTCGGGAAAAAAGTCTTGAGGAACTCCACGCAAGCCACTTCTATAAGTTGCGGAAAACCTCACAAAACACAATGATTGAGTACGTGGTCAGATACGACTACAACGGGCGTTTCGCAGTGCGCTGCGCAGGCGTCAACGCAAACGGGGTTCCTTTCGTGGGTTCGGCGCAGAACGACGGGCGTTACTTCTTCCAGGTAGACACCTGCGACACTTTCGAGCAAGCGCAGGAGCACCCCGAAGAGTTGTACTCCGACATGATGCTTGCAATAGGGGCAAGGCGGAGGAACAAATAATTTTTAGGACGTGAATTTTTAGTAAACACAACAAAAATAACAACGCAATGAAAAAGTTTAATATCAGCGCGTTCTGCGCAAAGAAGTCGGACCCCGTGCCGTCCAAATTTTGGGGAATAAGCTACAAGGACGGCAAAATGATAGCATCGAACACGCTTGTGCTTGCATCCGTCAAAGCGGATTATCCGGCGGAATACGAGGGCGGCATATATGCCGGAGACGTACGGATTTTCGATGAAACCATCCCTGCCGAAATGGTATTGGAGCAAGGACGCGCCAAAACGCTTGCAGTATCGTTACCTATTGCGGAACTTAAGGCCGCCTGCAAAGTCTGCCGTGATAGCGGCAAAGCAATGGGCGCGGTGGAATTTGTCGCCATCCCTTTCGGGGACAATCAAAAATTGCTTTTCAAACGCACTCTTCTGTCAAAGATTCTCACCGCCTGCGAATGTTTCGGCATCAAGGAAATGCATATATCAGAATCGAGGCCGTATTCTTCCGCATATCTGACAGACGGCAACGGCAACGAGTTCGCTATCATGCCGGCCTATCCGGCATTCGCCTATGTTGACCTTTCCGGACGAATCCACGATTATCCTTTTCTCATTGACGATTTGATAAGGCAGGCGGAGATTGCGCTCAAAGACGCGGGGAAGCCGCAGGAGCAAGCGAAAGCGGCGTCACATCTGATTAGTCTCAAATTCATAAAATCCCGTCTTGCTTAGACGAAAGAAAGGGGTTTCCGAACTGGAAGCCCCTTTCTTTGAAATAAGGCCTATTTTAGGCGCGCCAACGGGATAGGATGATAAGTTATACCAAAAGGTTCTTTACCGCGCCAAAAACGGCATCAAAACAGCAAATACGGCTATTTACGGATTATGTTTCGCTTGTATGTTTCACAGATATGCCCGTATTTCCATTCGGGATTGAGTTCGCAGCCCAAGCATTTGCCGTCTGCCGAATATTCGGACATCTGCCCGAAAAGGCAGGTGTCGCAGGTGTCGGGGATTTTCGAATCTTCCCTCTCCTTGATTTTCCGGCCTATCCAGACGGACAAGTTCAAGCCTGCAACGAATGTCGTCACCAAAGCCGCGGGGAACCACAGCCAAGAGAGGGCCACGGCCCACGAGACGAGGCCGAGAATTTTCAGAACCAAAGCGGCCGTCACCCAAAGGACGTATGCCGCATAACCGATTTTCCTCATAGTGAATTTTTGAAATGTTTTTCGTACTCCTCATATTTCTCACCGAATGCGCCATCCACCAGGAGCAGGTCTCCGGCGCGGTAATAGGAGTATACTATCGTTGTGTAGTGCATCCCGAAAAGCTCCGCAATCTCCACGTAGGTCATGCAGGTGTTCTCCCGGAGAATCCGCACGGACATCATCCGCACGTCAGCGTACTTTCGCTTGTGAGACCTGTTCTGGTAGTTGGCCAAGGGCGCGCCGAACACCTCCATGCAGGCGGAGTCCAACGCCCCCACGATAATTTTTAGTTCCTTTTCGCTGACCATAATTTTTAGACTTTTTTCAGAACGGCAGGTCATCTTTCTCCGCGTCCTGCGGCGCGGAATTGCCGCCCCCGAACTCCTTAGTCTTGAGGTTGCCGAGGTAGATTGTCTCCCGATTCTCCTTATCGTAGATGGAGACGGAGTGCGTGTTGCCGTACTCGTCTTCGCCGTTCTTGTTCGGGACGATGTCGATGAAGATGCACTTGTCCCCTTTCTTCGTTTCCCCAATCAACCGCTTCGGTATCTTGGTGAGGTTGATTAACCCTGTCAGTTTTGTTGCCATAAATTATTGTTTGACATATCGTTTCTCTATCCACCGCTTCGCCATCGGAAAGTCCAACTGGCGCGTGCGCATCACGAAAGACACCGCGTTCTCTCTCGCACCGCATCGGAAGCAGCCGAAAATCTGATATTTCGGACTTGTATACGCAACATTCTTCTTGCCGCAGAACGGGCAGTCGCAGATGTAGTTCTTGCCACGGAATTCCGCCGGAAGCGTGTCGCAGACGATTTCTTCTATCCGTGCATGCCTGCACAGCTCCCTCGCCGCGCCGATTTCGCCGTCCTCACGGAATTCATATCCGCGCGCCTCCGCTATGCTGCGGCAGTAGCCGTAATCCGTCCCGGCAGGGATTGCCCCGTCCACGGGATAATACACGTTGTCCATTATCCACTTGTGCAGCTGCTCATCGTTCGTCACCGAATTGATGTAGTTGCCATATCTGTATATTCTTATCTTCATTTGATTCTCTCCGCAAATTCCCTGCTTTCTATCTCCAACGGCTGAAGATAATCAGCCGCCGTGTCGAGTACGTAGTCTTTAGCATCTTCATATCCGTTCTTGATTGCGCACACGGTTATCGCCGACAGGTGCTTCCGCCCATCCTCGTCCGTGTTGACCGCCAAGAAGCCCTTGCCGCGTCTGCGCACCACGAGCATGTAGTCGCACCTGCGCATCATCCACGTGACCAGCTTTATCAGCAAATCAAACATGCCTTTCCTCCTTTGTCACGCCGTCCCCGTTCCCCTCTATCGTCCCGTTCGCTTTCCGCTTCGCGAGCTTCTCAAGATTGAACTTCGCCACCTCCTCAAGTGAGTAGCCCATGGATGCCGCCATGCCTGCTACGCCCCACAGGATGTCCCCGAGTTCAAGTATCACCCCGAGGTCGAAGTCCATCTCCTCGCGCGTCTCCATCACTGAAGAATTGATGAGGTTGTCGCTGAACTTCAGCCTCCCTTTCCTTATCGCCTTAGCGAACTTCCCTTGCAGTTCCCCGGCCTCCGATGCTATCTCAAGCATCATGTAAAGATGATTGTCGCAACTGTCCATCCTCGTGGACATCGCCTGCGTTTGATAATCATTCAACTCCATTGTATTCCTTTTTCAGTTGTTCTATTCTCCTGTTGTTCTTTTCAAGTATCCGCATCCCCGTCCTTGTCGTGGAATGCTCCCAACGCTCGTGGCAGTGTTCGCAGAGGATGTTCACGTTCCTCGGGTCATGGGCCATCCTCGCATCCGCGCCACGGCTGATGATGTGGCTCACGTTGTAGGCACTCGGAGTCCGTATCGGCCTGCGGCATTCCTCGCAGATGAGCGGCAGGCGCGAAAGGCAGAAGCGGTAGAACTTGTGGTTTCCCACCGCATCGTTCTTCCCGAACCGCTCTTTCTGCACCTCCACACGGAGCGCGTGCGACATCGGAAGCCGCTCATCAATCAAAGGCTCATAACCGCGTTCCACGGCATAGCCGTATTCCTCCCGTGTCTCTATCATTTGATGCCGTTGAAATAATCCCTCTCCCAACGCTCGCGTTCCGCCTTGGGGACTTTCGCCTCCTCGGGGAAACCCTCGAACCAATGGTCGATATTGATTCTCCGGGCTTCTTTCTTCCCCAAATCAATACCGTACAGCATTTGCATGTCATAATCGTACCATTCGAGAAACGAATCAAAATCTATCCCGTTGTCTACGACATAACGCAATTCCCAGTTCGACAGGAAGAGGTCTGCGACATCGAATGTGCGATAGCCATCGCCCGTCCACTCACCGTCAGTCTCCCACATCTCGTTCAGTTTCTCCCCGTATGCCTTGCACGCGACAGAGTACATCAACTGTAAACTTGTCATATCTTCGGATAATCCAATATCTGATAAAAATTCTCCGCAGCGTACTGGACGGCCCATTCTATCACCTCGTTTGCCTCCGCGCTGTCGAGTTCCTCGAAGTCCTTGTAACCCACTCTCCACTTCCCGTCAATCCTTTCCTCACGTGCGAAGAGTGGGCACTGCCGCTTCATCCATTCGTAGGTCTGCTCTTTCGTGTATCTCTCCCCGTACTCCTGCATCAACATCCCCTGCATCTCCGGCACGACATACCCGAAGAAGTAGTTGGTGACCTTGTCGCTCGGCTCAGCGGCGAGTATCTCCGCACGCAGGATTATGCCTTTCCCTTTGTGCAGGGAACAGAAGTCCTCCAGCGCCTCCATGGGGAGGTCGAGCCTGCCGTCGTCTCCGATTCTACCGATTACTGTCTTTCTTCGCAGGCGCATTGATGTCAAGTTTTATTCCGCAATCTGCTATCAGATGTTGCATTTCATGTACATAACGGATTCGGGCTGTGAAGTCGTTGGCATGTCTGAACATCTCGATGTCCCATCCTGCCGGAACTTGTCTTGCCGACACGAACTCCGGGCCATGTTCCCATGTATAAACTCCGTCCCGATAGTTGGAGAATCCGCCCAACCACCCGGAAGTCAGCGGCACGGGCGTGAAGAACCCGGCATAGTCAAAGGATGAAAGAGAAACCCTCATCAGCTGGTTGTAGTTGCCGCTGTGGTAGACCCAGTCCCCGATTCTCAATTCTTCCGGTTTCATAAATCAATCTCGCTTATGATTTCAAAGTCAAATGTCGAGCCATACTTCTCGTTGAGGCAGTACAATATGTCCGCTATGGTCATGTACTTCATGTCAAGCTCCATGTCTATCGTGCTTCGCCCAAAAGGACTTCTGAAACCGTCCACTCTATACATCTTGTGCGGACGGAATGTGAAAGGTATCCTGTTGTTCACAAGCACCGATGCCACCACATAGAGGTTAGTCGCATATACCGTATAAAGTTTCCGCATTTCTTCCTATCTCGGTTTTGATTATATGGAGCGCCTGCCGCGCCTGCCTTTCAGTGGGGAACAGATTCCCCGCCCTCTTGAGGTCATTGAGGGCAAGACTGTTCATCTTATTATCCACACTTATGGCCTCGACCTCCCAAAAGGCCGTCACGAACCACATCCTCATTTCGCACCCTCCTCAAGAAAAGCGCGCACCCTCAAGAAATGCGCCTTTATTTCACCCTTTGAGCGCATTTTTCCGCAGATGCCCTCAAGACGCACATTGTCCTTGGAGTACAAGGTGGAGAGAAAATCCGTCCCGTAAGAAGCGAAAGAGAGGCTCCATATATAATTGTAGCCTTTCTCTTCGGCTTCGGCCTTGATGTCCCTGCACTCTTGAAAGAGCGCGGAAAGAAAAAAGAAATCAAACTGTTCCATGTGCTTTGTTGTTTTAAAGTGTTGCAAAGATAAGTATAATATTCCACATTCGCAATAGTGTAGGGAAAGATTCTACACCTCTATGCCTGCTTTCAGCCCGTCGGGGTGATAATACGTGACAACCGGGAAGTCTGTCGCCGTGCAGACCTCAATCTCTTCAACCTCCGCTTCCACGCGCCCGTACTCTTCCTCCGGCTGAAGATAAGTGGCAGGAATACGGGTGACGTTGCCGCTCACCCATACGGTAGCATACGCCCACATGTTTTCCGGAATGGCGACCTCAAAGATGTGGTGCGCACCCAGCTCATCCCATTCACGGTTCTCGATGAACGCAAGCATCCTGTCTCGCACGAGGCCGAAGATTAATTCTCTGTCTATTTGCATGTTTCTTGTTTTTGTTGGGACAAAGGTAAGCCAAATAAATGGAAATTCCAAGAATTATTTGCACTTTTTATCCCATTCGGTTGCACGCGTCACCACTTTGATTTCTATTCCGTGTATATAAAGCATCAGTTTGCGCTTTATCGGGAACTTCTGGTCTATCATGAACTTGCTTCCCTTGACATCCTCCACAACTGTCTCGCCGTCTTTGACATAGACGAAGTCAGCCTTATAGGTGCATTGCCTTTCCGCCAAGACTTGAACCTCCTTGTCTTTCGTCTTCAAATGCCTCGTTTCGGCCTTGTATTGGGCCGGGATGAGCAGATACTCCACCTGCCGTCTGAGGCCGCTGATTTGGCCCTCTGATTGACGATTCCGCAGGAAGATGAACCTGCTCCACTCGAGCTGGGAATCGAATACCCCCTCCGAGTTGGTTATCTTGTGGTTCCTGTATTTCCGCATATCAATTCCTGTGCGTATGGCAGATTTTCGATGAACCGGCAGAATTCCCCCCAATCCTCCTTGAGTTTGTGGTTGCATCGCTGCGCATAGATGCTCCGCAGTTGCAGGTAGTTTGTCGATACTCTCATGAACAGCTCTATGCCCTGCGGACAGTTGCTCAAGAGACGCATGAAATTCGCGTATGAGGGTTTTGCATTGTACTTTTCGGAAAGAGACTTCATTTGCGCAATGCTTTCTTCCGTGACATACTTGTTGAAGCACGCATCCATGTCCATCATCGCAAGCCGATGCATCTTGCTTGAGGAACAGACAATGTCTATCCAGTGATAGCGTTGCAATTCGGGGCTGATGTAATTGGGATATGTCAAGTCGAAACTCACCCGTATCCCGGAAAGGAACGTCTGATGTCCGCTTCCATTAGGCGTATTGGCCAATTTCACGGCCCTTTCCATAGACTTTCCGAATTCTTCCTCCGTATACTCCGGCGGAGCAAGCCTCATGGCGTTCCTGCATGCTATGATGCTTTCTCTGAGGTCATAGACCTTTACATTTTCAATCTTCAACATGTTTCTGTAAAAATTCTACAAGTTTGCGGCATAAGATGTTCACGCTTGCGGTCACGTTCTTGTCGTTGTTCGGGCGAATTTCCGGTTTGCCCTTGCCATAGTAGGCATCGAGCCAACGGCGTATCAATACGCGGCAAGCCGTGATGTCGGAATACATGCGGTATTCTCGCGGCGCGTTCCTGTAGGTGTCCTGCCATACGATTTCCGCGCATTGGCAAAGGATGCTAATCAGCACGGCGGATGCAAGCACCTCTTGCCGCTCCAAAGGTTCGAACGGGAAAAGATTCTCGACCTGTATCAGCGTTATCAGCAGGTCGTGTTCCATGTGCTTGTCGAAGTCATCCATCATGTCACACATATAGTCCGTCTGTTCGGGGCTGAAACACCGGAAAAAGGACTGGTTGAACCTGTCATAGCTGCGCAACCACTCGTTTTTCCATTTCAAACGGTTATGATGGCATTCCACCGGCTTGATATTGCGGCAGAACAATTGGTATGCCGCATCCATGATAATCAGCGGAAGCAACGGGGCGACCTCGTTGCCGTCCCGGCAATGCGCCGTAAGCCCTTTGGGCTTCAGATAAGCGTTGATTAAATCCTCAGTCTTCATCCCCATGTTCCTCAAAGTTAGCGAATCCCCCCGTGCCGACAAGGCGAATTGGAGAATCGAAGTTGCATTTCCCGTTCCTGTTTTTCCTTATCCACAAATCTATCGAGTTGTCTACAATGTCACCGTCCGAGGTGCGTGTGCGCTCAAGCATCAGCACCAAATCCGCGTCTTGCTCGATTGCCCCGCTGTCTCTCAAGTCGAACAGCTGCGGACTCCGCATTTCGCTCGCGCTTGCCCTGTTCAATTGGCAGAGCAGCAGAATCGGGATGTCGCACTCCTTTGCCACCGTCTTGAGTTTCCGCGTGAATTCCCCCAATGCCGTGGCTATGTTCTGCCGTTGATTCGTCACCGGTATCAAACCCAGATAGTCTATCACCGCAAAGCGGCAATGTCCGCTCTGGCACTCTATCCTTATCCGCTGACAGAGTTCGTCTATCCCGTTTGCCTTGTCGTTGATTACGAGGTTGTCATTGCACGTCTCCGCTACGGCCCTCTCGTAATCCGCCCACTCGAACCGTCTGGAATACAAGGCCGCCGGAGAAATGTATCCGGTGGAAAGAATCAGCCTCTGCACAAGTTCCTCCGCCGTCATCTCCAGCGAGAATATCATGCTTTTCTTCCCCGATTTCGAGGCGTGCAGGGCCATCTGGAGAGCTATTGTGGTGTTGTGCGTCACGATGTAGTCCTCGGTGACATAGCAATGGTCATCGTTGCTGACATAGATGCACACGCATTCCATGTCGCCCACCTTTTCCGCTGATGTTATGAACCGTGAGCGGTCAGACGGACGCCATCTCTCGGCCTTGCGACGCAGATGGAATGGACAAATAGTCATGCTCATCACCACATCATACTCCGTTCCTTTCCCCTCTTTCGTCCGGTCATAGGCCTTAACGTAGGACAGGCCTCCGAGGGAGCGAACCAAAGACACCATATCGTCTGCAAGCCTCCTGCTTGTAGTGCTGAACGAAGTCGCCCCGTCTGAGGCGGTGCCGTCCGTGTCCATCAGCCCCCTCAACAGCGAAAGTCGCTGTCCGACACTGCCGAGGAGGTATTCCTGCGGAATGAACTTATCCCTTGAACGGACATCAAGCCCCAGTCTTCTGATTCTCCGTGCGAACCCGTCTTTGCCGCCCTTTATTTTCTGCGCAATAACATAGGACGGGCAGGCAGGGGATGAGTTCTTGTGAAATTCGTAGCCGTCCGGCAGACGGCCGCTTGCCCTCGTTATCATCTCAACGTCCATGAGAGGGTTTGAAATGCTTACGGCGTTGCCGCAAAGGTAGCCGTCTCCTATCAGCAGGCCCAAAAGATAGGGGTCTATCGGGAGTTGCCGTTCAGCGAACTCCACGGGGGCGACTTTCGGAATCCGGTATTTCGATAGTGGCTTCCTGTTGCTCGCCGCCCTTGACGGAGTGAGTTTCGTCTTCAAGCCCCTGCGCATCATTTCTTTCAACGTCAATTCCTGCTCGCGGTGTCGGGACGAGGTGACATCCGTGACCGTCCATAGATGCTCCTCGTCACAAAGGACAGATGCCCCGTCATTCATTTCCACGCGGTAAACTGGACGCACCCCCTGCGGATACACGCCCAAGACATCCTGTGCACGCCCGTCGCGTCCAATCACCTTGTCGCCGACTTTCAGACTTCCCATTTCGAGCCATCCTTGAGGGGTGAGCACTTTCGTATGCATCGGCTGCGCCTTGCCCACGCTTGGGCGCGCCGCAAGTATCACCAGATTGCCGCCGTTGAACCCCCCGTAGGTGTAGAAGTCAAGCGTCCGTATCGAAGTGGGGATTCTGTTCGTCTCCCCCCTTTCGAGGCGTTCAGAAAGGGTATTAGCCACTTCTGTGGAAGTCTTGGCCATGTCATCCCTCAGACCATCTGCCGTCATCTTCGAGAAATCGCCGAACATGCGGCATATTTCCGAGCAAGGCATCCCGCCGTTTATCCGTTGCAGGGCATCAACGGCTGTAATGTATGCCGCCCGTCTGACGCAGGTGTCAACCATTGCCCCTATGAGGCCCTGCAACCCCATCTCTCCATATTCCGGCGTCTCATCTATTATCGTGGAGAGGAAGTAGGAACGGTTGACGCGAGGAAGCACCGTGGTCAAATCTATGTTCTCTCCGGAATTATACATGTCGATTATGGTCTCCCATATCTTCCGGTTCTCCTCATGCGTGAACATGTCAGCTTTTATGCTTCTCATCACACGCCCGATGGTGGATTGGTCTCCAATCATGGTTGCGAGCAACTTCGTCTCCAATTTTGACGTGTCCGGCATAGGAAAGTCTGATATCGCAAGCGTCTGTTTCATTTCTTCAGTATTACGGTTCTGTAATATTCCTCGGTCACGCCCATTTCCTCCCATATCTTCTTCTTGGGGAGGGGGGCGGCGGCTGTCCGGGGGGTAGGGTTGCTTCCGCTGTTTCTATTGTTGTTTGCCCATGTCGCGAGGCGGCGGCTTATCTCGAAGCATCCGCTTTTCTTCTTCGATATTTCCCACTTCAGATTCTTGCCCGAAGCCTCACCCCAATAGAAGACGAAATCATCTATCATCTTCTGGCCGTATTTGTCAATATAAGGCTCACAGGCTTTGCGCAGACTTTCCCGTTTTGCCTGAATTATCTCCTCATCCGTCAATTTTCTTTCTATATTATCCTTTAGGATAATATCTTTCTTAATAATATTATTATTATTATTATTATTATATACATTGGCCCTTTCATCCAATGGATTGGCCCTTTCGGCCAATGTGTTGGCCCTTTTAGAACCTCCGTCTGGCAATTCCTCTTCATTCTCAAATAACGAACGTCCGGAATCCGTGAGAGAATACCACGAAGCCTTATATGTAAAATCCTTAGCATAATCCCCCTTTATAAGATAACCTCCGCCAATAAGGGAATCTATTGTATTGCGAATCTTTTTGTCCGTCAAGTACGGGAATACGGAAAGGATGTTCTTCCGGCTCGAATAGCTCCACACCCTACCGTCCTTGACCATGTCGGGATTCTCTCTGTTGGTCTGATGCCAATAGTAGAAATGCTGAAGCAGGAGGGCCTCTTCGAGACCTACCTTGGCAGCGAGTTCCACGCTGAATGAATGTGTCGTATAATTCATGCTGATAAAAATAACCCTTGAACAACGCCACAACTCATTGTCCAAGGGTTGGCTACTTTGACGTAGTTTATATCTTGCGCTTGCAGGCTGTGGACTGCTTGCGGATTTGGCTCTTATAAAGAGGCCGTACTCCGGCCTCACAAAGCAATGGAAAACTTCTTGATTCCCGACTGCAAAGATAAGTAGAATTTTCTATTCATGCAATAGGCAAAAAAAGAAAATAAATTTGGAAATGCCAAAATTTGTTTGTACTTTTGCAAGACAAATCGGAACAAATATGTTGAGACTTAAAGAAGCGTTTGCGAGGGCGCGCGACTTGTCCCTCGTGCGGAGGAAAAAAGACTTCGCGTTAGAATTATGGCCGGATTCTTCATTGGGCGCGGCTTATACTAACTTCTCGAACCTTGAGGACGGGAAGACGCAGAAGATAAAGATAGAGGCCGTTCCGCTGATATGCGAAAGGCTCGGATGCACGCCGGAATATCTCTTTGGCATGTCCGAAATCCCCTCAAGGGAGGAAAGCAAGGCTCAGCTGAAAGAACTGGCGAAACAGATGATTGAAATCATAGACAAACTATAAACTATAATATCATTATGAATACTGAAACTAAAATGGGCGTGTATGAACTCGCCAACAATGTCACCGCCGAACAGATTAAGGCCGTATTTTTCGACCAAGACGCTCTCCGTGAGCCGTCATACAAACTCTGTCAGCTCAATGCCCGTGGACAACGGTACTACTATGTAGCGGACAGCGAGGGCGTGGAACTCTACCCGTCAGTCACCACCATTCTGAAGAAAGTGATGCCGGAGAACAAGATTCTCACAGACTGGAAAGTTGCCCTTGGAAAGGACGCGGCGGAAGCATACACGATGGAAAGGGCGAGGTTCGGTTCGTTTGTCCATGGGCAACTCCAATCGCTGATGATTGAGAGGAGGTACAATCTTGACATGATGCGTGAAACTCTGTCCAAATATGCAGAGCGTGAAAGCCTACCGCTGTCTTTCGTGGAGGAACATCTTGACGAGGCGAAATACGACATGCTCTCATTCGCGAAATGGATGAGGGAATATGACGTGCGTCCCCTTGCCGTGGAGATAGCCCTTTATCATCCTTTGCTCAAATACGCCGGTATGCTCGACTGCGTATGCTCAATGCGCAAATATCCCGTAGGAGACAAGCACGGGGATGAAAGAGTTGTTGCGATTGTGGACTTCAAGACGACCACAAAGGATTTCCGTGACGAACACGCAATTCAGTTGGGCCTCTACCGAGACATGTGGAACTTGTCTTTCCCGGATGTGCCGATAACGGAAATCGGCAACGTGTCTCCGAAAGCGTGGTGGAACACCGCACGCAAGCAGGTGTCCTACAACTTCGAGTGGCAGACTGATAACGAAGTTCTGAAACAGATTCCTTATCTGCTCGAACTCTATAAGCTGCTCCCCGAGGAGACAAGGAAAATCGCCGTCTGCGGCGGCATGGTAGACTTGTCCGATGATGTTGACAAGAACGTGGCCGTGCTCACCATGGAGGAACTTGTCAAAAAGGGCAACGAGAAAATGAGCGAAGATTCGGCGGCGGATGACACCCCGTTGTTTTAGTGGCCATGGGCGGCAGAATCAAGAACAACGAGAGGCCGAAGCGGCTTCCGTTGCCGATAATAGGCCACATAAAGTGCGGAATGAAGTCTGACAGGGGGTATCCCATGTCCACGGACTATTTCGTGGCGACAGGCAAATATTCGCGCCTTTTCGATGAGGCCTATGGCGCAAAACCCGATGTCATACAGATTGTGTTCCCGTCTGACGATGCGGACATGGTGTGCCGGGAGGAATACGAGTTCCGGGACGAAGCAGGCAAACTCGTGGCCTCGGGGGATGGAGAGACGTTCAAGGTGTGGTCTACCAAGACATCCACTTATGCCGTGTTCACAACGGAGCAGTATCCCGACATCATGGACATGGTTTCAAGCAGGCATCCGAAATGCCAGTGGAAAGTCACTCTGACGCTGAATTTCATCATCCCGAAAATCCGTGGAGTGATGGGCGTGTGGCAGTTCCAGACGAAAGGCGTGGCATCAACGATACCGCAGATACGGGACTACTTCGATGAGTTCTACGAGCAGCAGGGGAAAGTCAGCGGCGTCATATTTGACCTGTCGGTGATAATGGCGAAATCCCAGAAACCCGGGCAGAGCAGCAAGTATCCAGTGGTCTCCCTCATTGCCAACGAGAGCAGGGAGAATCTTGAGATGGCACAGGAATGCCGCAAACCGATAATGATAGGAGAATGAAATGCATATATTATAACGGAGGCTATTGCAGCCTGTCGAAAAACCTTGACGGAATCAACATGACGTGCAACGAACAGGCCGGGTGTCCCGACCGCCGATGGAACGGGGATGAAGTCGATTGGGAATCACTGAAAGTTCAGAAAGGGAGGACGGACAAATGAAGAAAGTGTCAGAGCCGATAATGATGTACGCCCCGATGGCCGGCGTGCTTGAAGACCTTGCAAGCGCAATCTACCACCAACTGTCCACGCAAACAGGCATCCGATATGACTATCTTTGCCAGAACTCCCAATTGAGAATCAACCTCGACAAGAAAGGGCCGACCGTGAAAATAGAGGTAATCCCGGTGTGCCGTGGGAATATGAGGGAGAAGCGTGTTGCGGACTTCATCGAGATGCTCCGCCGGGGACGCGAGCGTTCAGAAATGCCACGTGAACCCGAAGCCGACATATCCGCCGAAGCCGGGGACTGACCCGGCAGGGAGCACCACCCCCACCCCGGCCTGCAAGCCGTAGTCGAATTTCCGCCATTCTTTCCGGATGGCGGTTTTCGTTATCGTCTTGGGATAGACATACAGGCTGTCAAGATTCGGCTCGTATCCCGAAACCCATGCCCGATAATCTTCTTCCTCATAGTATTTCTGAACCTTGGGGAGATATACCGTGTCCCCCCTCACGATTGTGTCGTTCCGGGACACCTTTATCGTGTCTCTCCGTATTTTGATGACATCACGATAGGCGGGCGTATGGACGCGCAAAGTGTCACGGATGATAACTTCTATCACTTCGGGCTTCATGGCCTCCAATTCGGCCTTAAAATGCCGTTTTAAGGGAAAATAAGAGCCGAGTGCCCCTGCCCAAATACACAAAAGGGCGAAAACAAGAGATTTCGCCCCATTCCCGATGCTTGTTTTACTCATCAATGAGCTTTTTGACCCAGCCTTTGACTGTCGGATAGGCGGCATCTATCAGCACCGCCACGCCAAAGGCTATCACATACTGTCTCATCCACAGCAGATAGCCCAACGAACCTATCGCCCCTATGAGGGCGAGGAACGAGCCGAAAAAATAAAGCAACTTCTTCATGTCAGTTCTTGTTTATTGTTGTTGTCTGATGCCGTTGTCTTCCCTGTCCGTCCTTGTAGCCCAAATGAAGCCACTCGGTCTTTCCGTTCCTCTCGATTATGCACTGGTCATACGCCTTGCCTTGCAGCCATCCTACCGCGAACCTGACGAACCCGTGAAAGTCGTCGGTCTGCAAATCCGCCGCATAGCCGCAAAGGTGCGCACTTGTCATGCTGCCCCCCACTTTCTTGTTGAGTTCCGGACACCGGTAGCCGCTCGTGACCCTTATCGGCTTCCCCCACGCATCCCTCAAAGGCTGCAACAGATTGTCGCACAACTCGTTGATATGCTCAACGACTTCGGGGGACGGGATATTGTCAATCCCGTCCCTCTCCGCCGTGGCACTGAACGTCAGTTCTTTGAGAGAGAAATTCTTACTCATTCCCGAGAACGGAATCAGCAATCGCCTTGCATTCAATCACATAGGCCTCATGCTCGGCCTTGTCCTCCGCATTGTTCTCCCTGTCGAATGCAAGTGTGACCTCGTCATAGATGTCATACTTCAGACGCACGAGGGCTTCGACAATCCGTTTACGTGTCACTTCCGGCACGAGCACTTCCTCGTACTCATACTTGACACCCTGCTCCTTGCCGTCTGCGTCCATGTCCGCAACTTCTTCGATGTTGTAGCGGACCACATAGTTTTCCGCGTCCCACCTCTCCACGACCGCAGGACGCGCTTTGCTTGATGATTTTCCCATTTCCTTTTTCATTTATCGTTTTTTTCAAATGTCCCGAATCACAATACTTGAGCCATCCGTAATAGCTGCCCATGGCATTCTGCTTCTCTTTTTCCGTCATGCCTTTCCGGTTGCAAGATACGATTTTTCTGAATATGTTCCTCTTCGTGCGCTTCCGCAACCTCGTGTGGGTGTGGTAGAAGACGTATCCGAGGAAGTCTATCCCACGGGCATCAACTTGAAAAATCTGCCAGTTGCCTTTTATGGTCAGCTTCAGCTCCTTTTCCGTGTATTCCCTTATGTCCCCGAAAAGGGTGCGGAGATATTCCTTGTCCCCCAATACTACCATGTCATCCGCATAACGGAAATAATGTTTCACCCCTTTCGCCTCTTTCATCCAGTGGTCGAAGTCCGACAGGTATACATTGGCCAGATACTGGCTCAGATAGTTCCCTATCGGCAGCCCGGGAGAACTGTCTATCACTTCGTCAAGGACGCGCAACAGACGCGCGTCTCCTATCTTCTTCCGGATTTTTGTTTTCATTATGTCATGGTCTACGGACGGATAGTATTTCTTGATGTCCCATTTCAGACAGTATTCCGTCCCCTCGACGTCTCTCAACGCCCTTTTTACGGCCTTGACCCCGGCATGTATCCCCCGGCCCTTTATGCAGGCGTATGTGCAGCTCGCGAACGTGCTCACCCATATCGGCTCAAGGACATTCATGATGGCATGATGCGCAATCCTGTCAGGGAAATACGGAAGTTTGAATATCTCCCTTTCCTTGGGGTCATGAATCAAGAACGTCCTGTAAGGTGATGTCCGGTATGTCCCCTCTCGCAGCCAACGTTGCAGCTTCTCAAGGTTCTGCATCTTGTTCCTGTCATGGATGCGTATTCCCCATCTGCATCTTTTGCCCTTTCTCGCCTTTTCATCCGCAAGGAGAAGATTCTCCATGCTTGCAATCCGGGCCATGAGATTGTCGTGTCTCTTCATCGTGTTGGCATAATTAATCTGACTTTCATCCTCGCTACTAATCCGATTTGCCCGTGTCGTGCTTTTTTACCAAGAGGTAGGGTTTCCAAGTGCACGGCTTTTTTCATCCCGTTGTAATTGTTCATATGCTTTCAGAGACGGGAACCGATATTCGCATTCGTATTCGCAGGCGCATTATTCGAATTGACGCACGCGAGACCCGCATTCGCGCCATTATTCGCACTGCCGCCGACGTTCGCACCGCGCACTGTGGACAACCTTTTCTTCATCATTCGAACCTCATCGCGCCTCTCGACAGCCTGCGCAAGGTCACTTTCCGTGGGAACTTCCCGAGTTCGGCCAGCTTGTCAAGGACATAGAAGATTTCGGGAGACCCCGTCCACACCTTGAACGCCTCGCTGTCGGGGTCATCAAGGGTGGATTTCGCCTTGAACAGATACTTCCGTTTCCCGTCTTTTCCCATAATGTCGGGGAAATAGTCGATTACCCAGAACGTCCTGTCGACAAGGTCGGACTGACGCTTCACGGGACAGGAGAAATTCTTGCGCTCCCTGTCAGTGTCCAACCCGAGACAGGCGAGTGAGCCGTCATCTCCGTCTTCAAACTTTATGTTTTTATCCATATATCGTGATTTTTAACCTGCCCGACGGGAGCCGGGCAGGGATAGCCGTTTGACGTTATTTTTGCCAACAGAGACGGGAACCGATATTCGCAGACGTATCCGCAGGCGCAGTATCCGAATTGACGCACGCGAGACCCGCACTCGCGCCAGAAGCCGCACCGCCGCCGACGTACGCACCGTAGACGGCACCAGAAGCAAAGTCCGCATATTTATAGTCACAGAAGTATGTGGAAGCACTGCCCGTAACGTCTCTTGCAAGGATGTCGCCGTAGTTCCTCTGCGCCTGCGCCATGGACTGCATGCTGCCGAGGATGGATTTTATGTATCCGTTTTCTCCGACGGATTCTCCTACCTTGACGTAGGAATCATTGAGGACGCTCGCATATTGTCCACGTGTCCTTGACATGTAATAGGCCTGCTTCGTGCCGTCTCCCACTGCAAGGAAGCCGTCAGACCACTTCCATACGTGCCCGAAAGGATTCTCGATGCCGCGATAAGACGGCACGCTCTCTGAATGTTCGCTGCCGTAAGCCGCCGCCTGCGCTTCAGATAAAGTGAATGTCTTGACCCCCGTCTGATTCCCGAGGGAGTTGGTGAATCCGCACGGGACAACCGGATTATAAGAATTGTATTTATTCCAATTCGAGAAGTTCACGACTCCGCTTCCAAGGCCGCCCTGGTGATACCCCGAGGCATCGAGCGTTCCGTTGAACGCTTTCTGCGAGTTCAGCGTGGCATACTCAATTGCGAACAGCCAGAAGATGTCCGTGTGTATATTGAAGTCGTAGCATCCCCAGTTTGTGCCCCTGTTGCGCCCGTAGGTACGGAAATTCGTCAAGGATATGGCCGTGGCCGGCAAGCCGAGGAGCGAGCGGTAAGTGCCATCCCAATCCGCCGTGTTGTTGCCGCCACGGTACTTTGCCGATGCGTTCACCACGGAAGACAGGATGTTGTTGTCGCGGTCGAGAGTGGCCTCGTAAGCGGACACGAGATAGCGCGGCACGAGGAACGCCCCCTCAAACGGATAGAGGGAAATCTCCACGTCCATATAGCCTTGGGCCGCATTGAGCGTTGTCCTGCGGTAATGGGCTGGCACTTCCACCATCACCTGCCCGTCTGTTCCGTCAAGGCGCGCCGCCGAGCCGTCCGCTTTCTTGGTGGAATCGTATGCCCCGAGATAATACTTCACGTTGCCGGCATCGTCAGCCACGCACCTGCGCATGAGGCTCTGCACCGGCAAGTCCCTGTGGAGCGAACCCTCCCCGATTCTTGAGAGGTCGGGAGAAGCGTCATTGTAATGGTGACGCACGCCGTAGATGTCCGTGTTCTTGTAGTAGGACACCACCTGCTTGCGCCATGCGCCGTCCCACACGAAAAGCGCGAACTCCCCGTCCATGATGGAGAAGCCCCCGAAGCTCTGGTAGACCCCGGCCTCGCTCGCCATGAAGATTATCTTCTCATCCCCCGGGGTGTACGTGTCACCGGGGGACACAAGTCCCCCGAACTGATAGCCTTTGCCCAACTCCGCCACCATTCGATTCAGCGTGTTGTTCATCGCCGTTCCCGTGATTTTCTGTTCCGTGTTCTCGTAGACGTTGGAGTTTATGTACTCCACAAGTCCTGAATACTCTGCCATAATCCTATGAGTTTTTATTGTTGTTGTCTATGATTACTTCCAGTTCCCCTTTCTTGATTCGCGCATCATATCCCTCGCGTACTGCGTTGGCCACCACCGCAAGCGTGGCGAATCCGAGGAGTTCCCCCACTGCGGTGAGGATGCTCGGTTCGATGTTGCCTATCGGGGGCACGATAAACCCCAAAACAAGAAGCACGATGCTCGTGCAGAGGCATACCCAGAACGATACGTTCCCGAGAAGCCGTTCCTTGATTATCTCGCTCATTTCTCCGCAGTATTTGTGAGGTTGGTCACATGGTAGCTGACGCTGCCGTTGATGTTCACGGAGAGTATCGCCTTGAGCAATTCGCCTCCGTCCGTGGTGGTATGCACTATCACCGTTGACAGGTTGACGAGTTCGTGGCTTATCACGTCCACCGTGTTGAACGTCACGCTCATGTCGCTGAAGTGTATGGTCGGGTTCGTGGCCATGAAAAGCGAGTTCACCGCAAGCGTGGTGAATCCTGCCGCCGCCGCCTGCTCCGCCGTCAAGTCGGCCGCCTCCAATGCCGAGATGGTGGTGGTGACCGTTATGGGCATCATGTCATACAGCAGGTTGAACACCGTTGTCGCCTCCACCTTGGTCGCGTCCCACGGGCCTGCATCCTTGTCTTCGGTGAAGACGTAGAGTTTGCCCTCGTAGCGTACGATGTCCCCCTGCGCATAGGCCGTGGCCGCGTGGAAATCCTCGAAGTCATCGACTTCCGATGTCTCCGACATCCCGTCAATTATGCCATAGAGAATGGCCGGCAGGGTACTCCCTGCATCGACCTGCGTCCCTTGCCCCTCTATGGTCTTATGGACAAGTTCTCTGATTTGTTGTTTCGTCATATCATCTATCCGTTATGTTGGTATAAGCTTTTCCGATTTTCTTCACCACGGTGTCCGTCTGGAACGTGCAGGACACTTCCGCGTAATGGCCCTGCTCAAGCCACTCCACCTCCATCTCGAACTGCTCCACGCCGTATGTCCTGCCGATGCCGTCCGTAATCTTCACCACATCCGACATCCGAATCAAGCGCATCACATCGCAGAGATATTCCGGTGCTACGAACTTCATGCTGAACACCTTTTCGCTTATCTGCTTCGTTGGGAAGAAATATCCGTTCCGTTCCTCGCCCTCCTCCGTGAACGTGTATTCGGGCATTCCGATTTCCGTGTCAAGGTACAGGACATTCTTGTAGTAGACGTTCCCCTCATGTTCCTCATACGGAATCACTCCGCCCTCGTAGGCTTGGTTCTCCATGCTGTACCATTCCACCTTGACGTGGCGCGCGATGTCTTCGCGGCTTTCGGCAAGGAACACATCTGAATACACCTCGTAGTACCGTGTGCTTTCTCCTTGCGTGGCGAATTTCAGATGCAGGTAGTACAATCCGCGCGGCAAGTGGAATGACGATTGTGGGGTGGACGTGTCCGCAAGATAGGTGCATACGGATTTCGTGCCCGACCTCGTAATCTTCAGCCCGTTCAAGACAAGCAGGCCCTCCACGGGGAGTTCCGTGACGGCGAAAGCATTGCTGAACGCGCCCATATCATAAGAGGCGTTGTACGCCACTTCCTCCTCGTCACAACAAAGGCGGTACAATTGGGATGAAACGATTTCCCATTCACGGGAGGCCGTAGTGATGGGCAAGGGGAAGAAAAAAGGCAGGAGGTAGTCGTTGGGGACGCGGTTTATGTACTTGTCTCCGTAGGCATACCACTTGCGGAAATCCTGTTCCTCAAGATTTTCGTAGAAAGGTATACAAGAAAGGTTGCTGTTCGTCTGCATAAATATATCTTCTAATCAGAGTAACCCTTTCTCTGCCACAAATATAACCATTTTTTCTAATCCAAGATTATGTCAGCACTTATCATCCCATCTTCGGGCGTGTATTCCGCGCTCACCCATTCTCCGCTCCCCAACGCCGTCTTGTACAGCCCCAGCTTGCCCACCTTTGATGCTTCGATAGGGAAACGGACGCTCTGCTTCCTTATCCGTTGCGTCCCGTGAACGTTCACCACGCCGCCGGACACGCTACCTGCGGTCGGGCCGTTGATATAGGCGTTGTCTCCGCCCATGTCGTAAGTCCAATACGCGAGTTCGAGGAAATAGAAAGACAGATAGGCATTCTGGAGCAGGAACTGCGTGGCCGGAATCGAGGGCGTGTCCAGGTTGTCTATCACCGCCAGTTGGCAATTCCCTTGGGCATCTGTCCCAATCAAGGCGAAACAGTCATCGCTCACGTTGTCGGGCGTGCTTATTATCAAATCTACGTCAGACATGAAATTGGCCGCCGTGGACTTCTGTGTCTTTCCGTTCTGCGCATGCCTGTTCTTGATGTCAATCGGCCACCCGTCAAAGACATCGCTGCTGTCGTCATCCCACCCGAACTCATATCTCTTATTGATGTCTTTTTTGTTGTAGGAAAACTCGTTGACACCGTAGTCCCACGTCTTCCGGGACATGGGGCTTCTGATGGCGGTGAGGTCTACCAACGGTGTCGTGGATGTATATGCTCCCCCGTTCTTGAACCATGATATGTGCTCTATCCGCAGCCGCTTCTGACCATCGATGAACCAATACAGCTGACAGGTGCTCTTGAGCATGTCGAATATCTGCCCCAAGGTTATCTTCCCTTTTCGCGCCGCTTGATTGTAGTAGGTCTTCTTCACGTTGGTGACTGGCGTGATGTAAAGTATGTTCTCTATCCAGTCGGGAATCGTCTCCACTGAACCGTACAGGAATTCACTATACTCGCTTGTTCCGGCAAAAGTGATTGTCGGGTCTATCTTCTTCAGAAGCACGTCTATCGCGCTCCAAAGGGGATAGGCATCCTTAAGCGTCCACTTGTCGGATAATCCCTCCATGTGGAGGCTGAACATCGGGATGGCCTCATACCAGAAAGACTGCGGTATCCACTTGTCCCAGCCGATTGGAATCATGTTCGCCCCCGTCTCCGGCTCGGGCTGCACATAGTACTTGCCGTCGCCGTTCACGCCCCATTCTGTCGGGGTATCCTGCACCTTTAGGCTCTGAACCAGATGAGTCTCTATCGGCAGGGTGTCGGGCTTCATCGCATAATGGTAATTGAGGTTCGTGCCTGCGATGTCGTCACTTCCGATGTCCACGACATCTCCGTAATGCACATTCGGGGTGTCCTTGTCGAAGAGAATCCGGGCGAAACAGAACTTGCGGTCAACCGTGGCTTCCCCTACGGTAGTTCCGGCGGTTCCGGATGCGGGGTATTGAACAATGTTCAAGTCCCCCAAGTTAGTAAGGTCATATTGCCCTGCCTCAAGATAATAAGTCGGAACGGTAGTCCCGTCCTTGGCATGTATTTGTTGTTTTATTCCCGTGGCCGTATTCGGGAAGTACTGGAACCAATATCCGTATTCATTCGTGAATTTCGTGGACGTGCCCTCATAGTTCGCCTGATAATCCCCGAGCCATGCCGTCAACATCCCCTCAATCTCCAGATGGAACGTAGCGAACTTGTTCTTTGCCACGAACCCCATGTTCCCGAGCGTGCCCCCGTCATTGACCTCCGAATTCGAATTGACCTCGTAGGACACGTTCCCTATGATGTTCGTGAGTTTGGAATCCCCTTGGAAATATATCTGGAGTATTGGACGCTTCAGCAGAGTGATGCTCTTTCTGACAGGAGCGAGGGCCACGAGGTCATATTCGTCATCCTTTCCGTTGATTATCTTGTCGTATTCGTCTGCGCTCGTCACCTTGACCTCACAGATGCCGTTGTCCGTGTCAAAGGTGCAGTCCGTCTTGTCAAATGTGCCAGTGGCAAGGAGCGTGCCGGAATCCGTCTTGACCTCAACCTTGAACTCCGCGTCAATCGAAGCGGCATATATCGCATCATAATCATCCCCGAAGAACGTCAGCGAGAGGTCGAGTTTGGTGCGGTAATACATCTCACCGCTCTCCCTTTCCATGCTGATTTTGAAGTCCTCCGGATAGTTGGGGTGGGCATTGATGTCCACCCCGTTTATATAAACTATTATCTTACTCATTATGAGGTCTTTATGATACGTTTGTTATTTCCTTTGTATTCAATTCTTCCATTCGGCGTGGAGACGACCCTTGTTTCTCCTTGTTCTATCAGTCTCCGTATGCCGCGTTCCACGGCGGTGAGGTCGGTGTCCCTCCCCTCGAAGCCGCTGAAAGCAAGGCCGTACTTGTCGCTGAAATGGCTCTGTTCAAGGCTTTCAATGACGTTTGACTGACGGTTCAATCCGATGGAACGCAGGATGCTTTCCTGCAACAGGGACTGCCGGACGGAATCGTTGCGGATGACGTCCGTGACTTTGCTCACGCCGTACTTCTCCTCAAACGTACCCTTGTTCAATGACCGGATGACGTCCGTGACTTTGCTCACGCCGTACTTCTCCACGTTCCTCTTGTTGATGACACCGATTATCTCTCCCCTCTCCACTCTGCGTGGCCGCCCGTCCTTGTCGCGCCCGAAGTCTATGTCGTTGCCGCTTGCGTGGCTGCCCCCGTAATTGAGGTATTCCACGCCGCCCTCTCCGTATTTCGTGGCGGTCATCTGCGCCGCCGTTATCTTTGCTGCCGCGAAACTGCCCCACATGGTCGCAATGGCGGCCAAAGCCAGCGCCTGTCCGATGCCGGGGAGAGCGGAATAGGATGCCCACAGATTGGCCGTGGCCGAAAGCAACGAACTCACCTGTGCCGCGCTGTTTATGGCCTCCTGTATCTTCTCCAGACGTTCTTTCTCGGCTATCGCGTCCTGCTCCAGCTTCAGTTTCTCCTCGTATTCCCTGCGCGCCAAGTCCACGTTGTTCGCATAGCCGTTGGCCCTCGCCTCCATTTCATAATCAAGGGCTGTCTTTGCCGCTTCGCTCTCCTTTTCCGCCGCCTCTACAGCCACTTCGGCCATCTCTATGCGCTTGTCCATCCACTCATCCATGTAATCGAAAGCCTGCTCCATGGAGTTTAGGAACTCGCTGACAAAGGTCTGCGCCTCGGCTGACAGCTCCTTGTACACATTGCCGTTGCCGTCCTTCTGGGTATCTCCGAACAACAATGTCCAGATGTCGAACTTGCTGCGCCGACCTTTCTGCACCTTGGCTATGTTCTTGCCAAGTGCGGTTTGCAGATTGGCAAGTTCCGTCTCATATTGCGTCTGCGTCAACTCCCCGGTATCGTAGCGCATCTTCAGTAAGGCCTCTTGCAACTGCTCCTCCAGTTGAAGTTTCTCTATCATCAGCTGCTTGTACGTCTGTCCCTCCGTCTTGGCTTCCTTATAGGTGCCGTCCTCCAACGCCTTGTTCAGACGGGTACGGGACGCGAGCAAGGCGTTAGCGTTCTCTGCAAGGCTCGGGGCAAACTGTGCGGAGACGCTGTAATCATCGATGCTTTCCTCCGGCACGGCCTCTTGATAGTATTCCCGTATAATCTCCCCCCGTTTTTGAGCGGATTCACGAGTTAGGTTCTCGATTATGCCGTTGATGTACTTCTCATTATCTATCGTCAGCTGCCCCGTGGCCTTGTATTCCTCAAGGACTTTACGCATTTCAGCAATCTTCTGCTCATAGCTGATGTTGCTCAACGCCAGTTCCCTGTCCTTGTCGTCTTCAAGGAGACGCGCCTTGGATTCGACATATTCCCAATAGTAGTCCTTGAGCTTGTCGAGCTTCTCTTTCTCTTTCCCGGTGTTTATGATTTCATAATCCAGCCCCTCCGCCGGAAGATAATTGCGTATCTCCTGTATCTTCTTGTTGGTGTCATCCAGAGCGGCGTCAGCCTCCGCGATTTGCTTCCGATAGGCGGCCATCTGCTCCTCCACGGCCTTGATGTTGGTCAAGTAGAAAGCGTTGGCCGCATCTGTTTTCCCCTCATGCAGCAACTCGTTGTAAATCTTCAGTTGGGCGTTCCGCTTCTGCCCCGACTTGGTGAGTTCCTCATCCGCTTTCTGCCGCTCATGGTTCAAGTCGGCCATGGCCTGCTCCAGCTTCTCTATCTTGCTTATGTTCTCCTCGGCCTCGGAACGGGCCGCTAAGGTGTCTATGAGCTTCTGCACCGCCGCGTCAGCCTCCCCCGTCGCTATCTGTTCCGCCGTGATGTTCTTCAATTCCTCCGCATGCAGTTTCTTGAGCGCATTGGCCGCCTTGATGCGGTCTGCGAGTGTGCGGTTCTCCTCATCGCGCGCCACATTGTAAAGGGTGCGTGTCCGGGACAGGCTCTTCTCTATCGCCTTGTACGTCTCGAAATACTCCTCGGAAAGCTCCTTCTGGAGCTTTATGGCCTGTTTGGTGACCTCGTTGTCCTCCTCTTGCGCCTTGCGCTTGTTGTGGATAGCCCGCGCCAACCCCGGCAATACTGTGAGCACGCCAATCAACGCCGTCTGCCAAGAGAATACGGATTTCAGCGTCCCAAACAATGCTGTCTTGAATGAGCCGGTCTCCTCCCTCACCCTCTTGAACGCATCGGTAAATATGGGGACATTGTTCGATATGGCTATGAAGAACTGCGATGCCGAATTGGCGAGCGATGGCAGTTCCCTTATGATTTGCTGCGTGGAGAGGCTCAGACCGTTGAATGCCTTGGTATAGTCACCGACTGAAAGGGTATGCTTTCCCGTAGCCTCCTGCATCTGTTTCATCGTGGCCATGAGGGATGCCGCCTGCGCCTCCCACTTGCCGCCTATGGTGGTGTTGTTGCGCATCTCCGCACCCATGGCGTTCAGCACGTTCTTGATGAGGTTGTATTGGGCGTAAAGTTTGTTGTACGACCCCTCAAGGGCGGAATTGGCCGTCACTCCGTTCTTGTCAGCTATCGTCAACTGCCGTTGGGATGTCAACAAGGAGTTCACGTCCACCCCCGTCTCCCGTATCAGTTCGTCAAGGGACTGGTAGGCCTGCGACAAGCTTATGGATGACTGCGCGCCCGAAGCCTGTGTCTTTCTCAGCGAGGCCAATTGGGACTCCAACGTTGTCACGCTCTTTTGCAGCCGGGTGTTGGCCTCCATCAACTGCTGTATCTGCGCCGCATACTGCGCCGTGGCATCCCGGTCGGGCTTCGATGAACTTGATGTACCCGACAGCGCGTTCCCTACTGCGGCCGCCTCGGCTTTCACTTCCTGCAACATCGACAGCAGGCTTTTCTTCATCTGTTCAACCTGCGCTATAAGGCCGCCAATACCGCCGCTTAAGTCATCGGCGAATAAGTCTCTGAAACTGATTGGATTGTCCATTATTTACCCCTCCGTCTTCTTAATTTTGTTGTTTCGTTGTACTGCCGTGTCAACCGCTCGAAAGCGGTGTAAAATTCTGTCGTGGTGTATTGCTTTATCCCCCCTCCGAACTCCTTGGCCATGAGCAGGCACATGTCCTCGAACTGCTTGTCGAACCGGACTTCCTCGCTCTCCGGACCTGCGAACCCTTTCGGGTTCTGCATCGCGTACATCTTGGCCGTCACGTCTTTTATCTGTTCTTCGTTGTCATCGCCATTGACAATCGCCCCTATCTGCAAGACCGCCCTCTTCCGGAGCAAATCCACATAGTTCTTCTGTGATGCATCCTCGAAGATTGACGGGAAATATTGCATCAGATTGGAATCTATCCTGTCGCCCACCTCCTTTGCGATTGTGTCCAAGTCCTTTTTGGTGGCATCGTTTATCATCTGATAAAGTTCCTCAAGCCCGCTGTCGGAGTAGTCCGTCCACCGCTTCCCGTCCACGTTCTTGACAAGGCACAAAGTGGCTTTGTTCCTCACATCCTGTTCCGTGGCCACGAGGTAGATGCACTGCCGCAGGTTGATGAGTTCTTGGTAGGCTTTCTTCGGGTCGTTCAGAAAGTTGATGACACGGGTTATATGCCTGTCTATATCGGCAATGGAATCCCCCACACCACCGGCCACAAGCAGGTGCTTGGAATAGCGGTGGAACTGCGTTATCGGCAAGTCCTCTATGGAATCATAGAAGACCAGTGTGTGCCCGTTGACCGTCTTGCTCACCATCTCACAACCGAACTGAAAAATGGCACAAATATCAGCCACCAATGAACACAAAACGCAAGCACCACGCAGATGGCCATGCCGAGCCAGAATGACTGGCAGAAGTCGCAGGTGAAGAGCTTGTGGAAGAACTCATTGGGTGCGCTCACTTGGAGTTTCTCAAGGATTCCCCACTTCACCGCAAGCGTGCGCAGGAACATCACCGCGCACGCGACCGCGAATATGTAACAGACGAACTCTATCATATGTCGTAACTTGTATTGAATGCCTTGTTGAATGAGCCGTCACCTACTTGGACGTCGATGTTCTCCAAGTCGTCAAGGGGATTGAAGTTCACCGCAACCACAGCGAGCTTGTCCGAATAGTTGGCCTTGAACGAGAATGACATCAAGTTCCGGTCGGGTTCGGACAGGCCGTTGAGAAGCAGGTCGCCCACGAAAAGGGAACGTATCGGAATCGGAGCATAGGCGTATCCGTCCCTCAAAGCGAGTATTTGGTTGTTGCTGTTGAAGAAATACACGCCCAAGTCCTTGATGCGTGTAAGGACTTTGAGGGCTTCTATTATCTCCTGCGGATAGCGTCTCAAGGCGAAAGACATCTTCACGGGTTTTATCCCCATCACGAGTTCTATGCCGTCAAGGGTGTCGTTTCCTCCGCCAAAGGTGCGTTCGTCTCCGCCCTCCGAAGTCGGGGATTCCACGTATGGGGTAATCGCGATTTTCGTGCTGTCAACAGCCGAAAGGAACTTCGTCCACGAAGCCTTGTCTGTTATGCAATTGTTTTTTTCGAACTTATTCCCGAGCCGTTGAAAGGCTATCTTCTGAACCTGCCCGTAGTTGACCTTACAATTGAGGTTCGGCAGGGACGGAATCACTTTTGGACAATCGAATACCATATCTTTCTGTTTTTATTGTTCTATGCAAGGTATGTATGCTTCAATGTAGCCGTCAATCCTCAATCCTGCATACGGGGACATCAGATATTGGTTGTCGGTGTGCGCATACGAATAATCCGAGAACACGTTCTGCGGTTTCTCATAAATCTTCGTTATGGCCATGTTCGAGAACCTCGTGGCCGCCAGAACGCCCAGAATTTGGCCCTTTATCTCCTCTGTGTTGCGTTCATCGAGCGGCAGCGACACTTTCCTTGTGTCATACCATACAATGAGCGAAAAAGGGCTTTTAATGAGCATTTTGTTTTTCCCCATCTCCTGTGGGTCTCGAAGCGTGAAGAATGCGAAATTTCCCAATTCCGCGCACGGCATTATCTGTTCGTATTTCCCCCGTCCACGATACAGGTTCGCAGAGGTGAACTTGCGCCCCTCCTTGATGTCGGTGAGGCTTTCGCATATCCCGAACACATGGTCGAGCCACGGCAGCGCATCCGCCAAGGCTTTCTGTATCTTGTAGACCTCCTTGTCGAAGAGTTTCGGGTTTGTCCGTGTCACTATCCTATCCATAGATGTATGATTTCATCAGTTCTACAATCTTTTCCGTCAGCAGGGGCTTGAGTTTTTCCATCGATGTCTCCGAAAGTCCGAATGCCGCCTCATATTTCCCCATAATCTGAACCGCATAGGCGGTGTCTCCTTTTATGAGCATGGAATCATCCGAGAACTCTACGCCTATCTCGGAATGGAAACGTCCATTGATGTACAGGTTCGGTGCGTCAGCGTTCCGCGATGCGCCGCTCGGATATGTCAGCCCGGCTTTCCACTGCGCATATCTCTGCGCCCCCTGCGGCGTGTTGAAATAACCGCCTCTCGACTTCAAATCCTCCGAATAGTAGGGGCGTATGTCCTGCCCGTTCCTGTCCGTGCCCGAGAACAGCTGCTCCCGTTGCAGCGTGAGGACATCATCCCTGCGTTCTTCAAGAGAGACCCTTGCAAAGGCGTTCATCTGCCCCTGCAAGGATTCCATTTTGTCTATGAGGCCGTCAAGTGTCATATCGACTTGTATCTCACCCCTTTGTTGTGGCATCCCATGCACACCGGGTCAAGGCCCTTGGTGTCCACGGCTATCGCCTTATATGCACGGTCGAGTTCCCCTTGAAGCCCCCGTATGCCTTGCCCGTTGCCGCTCACCTCGAAGAGGATGTCGTTGCGGTCTGCGTTGTATTGCACACGGTTCACCGCCACTTCGGGGTTCAGAGCCAAGGCCCTCAACGCGTCCGTGGCCACCTGCAACTGCACCACGTTTGCGAAGATGTCACTCTCCGCAAGTATCGTGTCCGTGATGTCGCAGGCCATGGTGACCATGAAGTTCAACCCGTAGTTATTGCAGTTCGTGTAGATGTTGTCCTCGATGTCCCATAACTGGCCGTCCCAATCGCTGACCGCGACATAGAACGGAGAAATGGTCAGATACTGAAGCATAAGACGGTACAGCATCGCGTCCCCCTTGTTGCAAGTGCCGCACGGCTCGCGGCTCCAGTCGCGCCCGAAATTGATGCTCTGCATGTAGTCGGGCAGTTCCGCCTCGTTGTACACCACATACCAGCTGCCCCCCGCGTTTATCTTCTCGCTCACATAAGGCATCACCCAGCCCTCAAGGTCGAACCACATGAACGCGCCCTTTTCTGACGTGTATTCCACTTCTTTCACGGCTATCGGCTCGGGCTGAGAGGAATGGAAAAGATAGAGTTTGACCTTTCCGATGTTCCCCGTGAACTGCAATCCCACCTTGTTCAGCGTGGTCGTGATTCCGTTGGAGCGGAGCGGCACGAACTCGAATCCCACAAGACGGCCCTCGTTGGAGTTCCGTGCTTCAAGACGACCTGCACCGTCAAAGAGAGTGCGTCTGTCCACGAGGTTCTTCGTTTCCATGTCCGACATCTTGTCCCCCACGAAACGTGCGAGCAGCCGCTTGATTCCGCCCTCCGTGATGCTTTTCAGATAGTCATCGAGCAAGTCGTAGTCCGCCCACGCGGAATTGTCCGTCAAAGGGGCTGTATTCGCGTCCGAAAGGCTCTCGTAGGCCAATCCTCCGTGGGAGACCCTGTCGCCCTTGGAATAGGCCTCTTCTGCGTCATATTCGGGATATTTCGAGGCGAGGTTCTCCGGCATGATGCCTCGCATGGCCCTGCATGTTAGCATCGGGTGCGCTTCCTCGAAATAGAGGCCGCTGTCGGAACGGGTGAGCGTGGCACTGTCCCTCCATCCCACGAGGGTGGAGAAACGGTCAAGTATGTCCTTAAGTCTGTACATGTGACAAAGATAATAAAAAGGGGGTGAAAGAAAATCCCTCCACCCCCTAATCTTTATATTCTTAACCGATTAGGCCACTGCCTTGGTGTTCACCGGATTCTCCGCAGAGTTGACTACGACAACAGGGTTCGCATAGGTGTCACCCTTGGCCACTGCCACGGCGGCGACAGGGTTCGCCCTTGTGGTGAGGTCGGAGTTGTATGCGGTCACGAACGCCACATCGACGCTGAACCCGTAGTACTCTTTCTTGGTGCAGATGAGGTCTGCGGTAGCGTCTCCGCCGATGGCCTTGAAGTCACCCACGGCCTCGTAGTAGTGGAGACCCACCGGGATGTCGATATACGGCATGGTCACGATGTCCCACTCGTGACCGACCTTGGAAGTCGTGCCCATGGCGGCATCGCGGTCATAACGGAAGAGGATGTCCACATTTCCGTCCTCGACAGCGTAGAATGTCGCGTACTTGCCTGCCTCGTTGGTCACGCGGTTGGAGAAATGGAACTCCTTTCCGGCCCATTCGAGACGCTTGTCCACGATGTTGGCCTCGCCTTTCTCCATGAGTTTGTTCAGAAGAGAACGGACGCCGTTGTTGCCGATGATGTGGACGCGACCGTAGAAGTCGTTTGCGTTCATAATCGGCTCGATGTCGGAGAGGATGTCCTCCCTTGAATCCCATGGCACGCCGATTACGTCATCCGCCTCGGTATAGATGAGGGTGTCGGCAAACACCTGCGACTTGGCTGCGGAAAGCGCGGTCACGGCTGCGCTGTCAAGTGCAGCACCAAGCACACGGGCACACTTCAGATACTTCTTGGTGATGTCCGTCTGCTTGTCAATCTCGTTGTTGGAGTACATCGCAGGGACTACGGTGAAACCTACGGAGTAGGTCACGAAAGTGACGGTGGCGAGAGCGGAAGTGTTCTCCGCGTCAGCCACGGTGCAGGAACGGGCGTTGGACACTGCAATGGTTCCGTCATACTTGATGACGGGCATCTTGAGGGTCTTGCCCATGGAATCGATGGCGGCTTTCTTCATTGATTCAGTCAGAAGCGGATTGGACTTGCTCTGCTGGAGGAAGAAATCGAGTGCGCCATACTCGCTCAGACGGCTCTCGTTCTTGTCGTAACGGTCGTTCCTGATGCGAATGTCGTTAAGTACGGTTGCTGCTAAACTCATAACTTTTTGGTTTTTTATTGTTTATGGTTCGTATGGCTTACCCTTTGCCTACTTGGTCAGTGGGAGTTCATCAATGTTGTTGTCCGCCCAAAGTTTGTCATATTCATCCTTGAAGCGTAAATCGGTCTTGGATATGCCCTTGTCGAAAAGCATCTTGTTGATTATCTCGGTCGCCTCGGCCTTGGTGGTCGCTCCAAGATGAGTGCCGTTGTCAATCTTCGCCTGCTTTCCGCCTGCGCCCTTTGCATTGGGCATCTCCAAGATGTCCATTGATGCGAACTCCTTGGTCAGAAGTTCCCGTGCGGTGTAAGGGTTGAGAGCGTTCTCCGCATTGTTCAGCGGCGCGCCGTTCTCGTCATGGAAAATTAGCCTTTCTTTTCCGTCCCTTTCCTCGAAAACGGGGTTCTTGGCCTTTATGTTCGCTATCGCCTGCGCCTTGAGGGTGGATAGAACCGCATCGTTGTATCCCGATTTCAGTTTCACCCCGTCAAGAGCACGGGCAATCTCGTTGTCTATCTTATAGTCGTTCAAGGCCTTTGTGTATTTGGCCTTTTCAGTGTCAAACGCGTCCTTGAGTGCGGAGAACTGCGTCTTGGTCGAAGCAAGCTCCTTTGTGGCATTCTCCAGCTGCGTCTTCAACGCGCCGTCTCCGCCCTTGGCTATCTGAGCCTCAAGTTCGGTGACCTTGTTCTTCAACTCATCATGGTCGGCATATCTGCCTGCGAACTCTTTCGCCGCCCTTTCAAGATACAGATAGGTCTTCTCGTCACCCTGCCGCTTGATGCCCGTGGCTTTCTCGATGGTCGCATCCATCTGGCGGTAGACTTCCCCGAACTTTGAACCAATCACCGCCGCCTCATCGTTTTCCGACAATGTAGTTATGGCGGTTATCTGCTCATCGGTCAATCCTTTGAGGGATTCATTGGCGACTATGGTCTCTCTGCTCAGCATGCTATGCCTCCTTTTTTGGGCGTCCGACTTTCACCTCCGGCTTTGTCGCCTCCGCAAGTTCCTGCTTCAGACGCGCAATCTCCGCGTCTTTCGCCGCGAGGTCTTCCTCCCTGCTCGTGATGCGCACGTTGGTGTAACGCCCGTTGGGATGATAGAGGATTTCAACCGAATACCCCATCGCCTCAAGGTTCACCTTGTCCATCGTGTCAAACGACTTCACCCCGAAATGGAGAAGCCTCGGCTTCTCATAGAAGTTGCCGTTCTCATCCAACTTGGCCACCTTGCAATGGACGCTTTGTTCCTGCCCCTTTGGAACTTCGTAGTTTTCTCTATGTAAGAGAAGGGACTGTCCGTTGTTTTGCATAACTCAATAACGTATTATAGATGTTCTTTATCTTCTCCGAATACGGGATGCTTGTCCCGAACTCAAGAATGTTGTCGTTCTCCCGTTCGAACCTGTCGATAAAACTCATGAAGTCTGTCTTCAGTACCGCCACCTCGTCCGGCACAAGACCGTCAGCCCTCATCCTCTGCACTTGGTCGAAAGTCTTGTGACGCAACGGCTCTAAATCGTCAAGGATTATCATCCTCTGCAACATGGTAGGGTTGTGCCGGTACTGCGTCTCAATCAACTGCTGTCGGATGGCATCCAGTTCGGCTTCGCTCGCGCCGTTCTGCTTCGCATTGGCGTAACGGGCTTGCAGCACCTCGGGCGTGAGGGTGTAGAACTCGTTTCCGTAGTTCACATTCGCGCTTATGAATGCGCTGCCATAGCGGAGACGGCAACAAGTGGCATCATGCCACTCCTGTATCTCCTCGAACCCTTTCTTGATGCGGTTAAGGACCGAATCCTTGCTCTCGAAAGTCGCGTCCACCTGCTTGTCGGCAAGAGAGGTCTCGTTGAGTATGGTGTTGTCCACGCCCACACATCCGTTGATGATGTTGACTTCAAGCCTTTCAAGTTCCCCGATGTTGTAATCGAGACTTTCTCTGTCTATCGTGGTTATGTCCACGGGTTTGCGCAGGTCGGGTTGTCCCTCGGCAGGGATAGGGACGCTTATGAATGAGCCTGCGCCTGCAAGCTGCTTCTTGCCGTGGCACAACGGGCACGGCACAAGATTCCCCATGGAATCCGTAAGGTACTTCCCGTCCGGCTTCTGAAGATGTCCCTTGTGGCACACGTCCCCGTCCTTGTCCATGTAGTCACATTCCTCCTCGTATGCGCTGTATATAGGATAACTTGCATACGTGTCAAGATGCTTCACGCCAAGGCTCTTGAACAGATACCAATCAAGGTCAGACAGTTTCTTGCTCAAAGGACTTTCCTTGACATCCGGGCATCCGAGGGACAACGGCTCGTTCCAAAGGAATTTCGCAGGGCAGTAGCCCAGCCCGTGCGCATTGTCCGACAGCATCATCCCCAAGCGTCCGTCTTCCGATGCAAACGTGCGGTATGAGAAGTCGTCTATGACGATTATCCTGCCGCCGTTCCGGTAGATAATCCAGTCCATGCATTTGTTCCTGTCGTTGACCGCATAAGAAATGACATCCCCTATCGGTACGAAATAGGAATAAGGCTGCGGATATTTGTCTGTCGGGTCGGGATTCGCAGGCATGTCCACGACAAGGACGGAATTGATTTCAGTCTGGAAGAACCTCCAAGCCTTTTGCGACCACAAATTAGGCTCGTCAAGAACTTCCTGCCTATACCACTCCCAGTCGTCTCTTTCCCCCGTATTGTGGAACTGATAGTTGAATGCCGGGTTCCGTCCGTCAAACAACTTCGACAGCTTCACGAATATCGACTTCGTTATCGAGTTTGTCGGCAAAGGGAACTTGAGGTTGTTCATCGTGGTGAGGAACTTGTCTTCCGGCAACTGGCTGCGGACAAAAAGGACAAACTTGCGGAAAGGGACGCTGTTTATCACATCAAGATTGGTGTCCGCATGGAGTTTTATCCAATCTTGATGCGCTATCGCTTTCTGTATCTCCGGCCGCTTACTCGGCTGAAGTACCTCCCTTTCTATTTCTGATTGTCCTAAAGCCATTTTCCGTCAGTTCCTTATTCTCGTCATCCGCTATGCGCCAACCCCCGTTGTTCGGCATCCTCAACAGCCTTTCAGCGTGTTCCACTCCGAAGACTTCGATGCGGTCGCCCACTTGCAGCCGCACCGTGGACACCTTTGCGCCCATTATGCGTTGGCAAGGTCGGTGAGTGGGTTGAACTCCGGTGTCACGATTTCAGCGTCATCGCTCCAGTTCGGCTTGAACGCGAATGAAAGGGCATTCTCATCCGGTGATTCAAGTCCCATGAGCTTGAGGTCGCCCACGAAGAGGTTGTCTATCGGAATCGGCATGTATGCGCCGGACGCGCTGCCCTTGATGGCCATGATTTGGCCGTCACCGTTCACGAGGTATACGCCCAAGGTCTCGCACATGAGGCTCTTGAGGGCCTTGATGACATCCTGCGTCACCTGCCGGAGCGAGAATGTCATGGTGACGGGGTTGCGCCCTATGGTCTTGGTCACGCCGCCTACAGTGTCGTTGCCGCCTCCATAGGTGATGGCATCTCCGCCATCGGAGGTAGGGGCTTCAACATAAGGGGTGATGACGGCCTTTGTGCCGTCATTCGCGGACATGAGGGGTGTCCATGACGCAAGTTTGGTAATCGCTGCGGCTGAGGTGAACTGGTTCTTGGTAGTTCCGGACTTGAACACGCGCTGGAAGATAATCTTCTGCACCTGACCGAAGTCTGACGGGCAGGTGGAGTTCGGTACACTTGGCAAAGAAGTTCCGACCGGACAAGTACAAATGCTCATAACTTTTTCTTTTTTGTTAGTTTTCTTTTGCTGTCTACGGCTAACCCTTTGCCCAGATGACAATGCAAATATAAAACTTTTTCAACAAAACAAACACCATAACGTATTTTTATTCTTTTTTTTAGCCCCTACCTTTGTCGAAAAACATTGAAGACATGGAACTGCTGTTGACTATCCTTTATTACATCGTCGCCCTCGTGCTGACTTTCGCCTGCATAATATGGGAGGCATACAAAAAGTGCGAAAAAGACGGGAAAAATTTGCAGGAAAGAAAATAATCGCTATCTTTGTGTTCGGGGAATGCGGAATGTTCCAGAAATATAACGCTCTTTCGGGAGTGCCAATAAGCCCTGGGAAATTCCGCTTCCCGGGACTTATTTTTTATGTACATTAAGGTAGACATACGACTTGCACAGAAGCATATCCGGAACAAGAACGCGTTTGACGCTTTTTGTCTGGCCGTGCTCTTCAAGGCCCGATATGGCAACTCCTTAATCTACAAGCACACCGCCCGGGAGATGAAATCCATCACCCATCTCGGGACGGACAAAATCAAACGGTGCATCAGAAACGGTCTCAAACTGAACTTCTACTCCGAAGAGCGCGGACGTATCCGTGTGCGGAAAGTGCATTTCGGGAACTACCGTTTCATCCGCATAAGGGAAGATTCCACGTTCAAGGAAATTGTGGCCACCCTCCGCGAGGGGCTGATTCTCAATAGGGCAAGCCAAGCCCGGTTCGTCAAGGATATAATTGATAAGGCAAGCATCCCTGACAGGTCTCTCTCCAAGAAGGAGATGAAAGCCTATAAGGAATGTCGCAGTTATGTGTACGGAGACAAAACCGGACTCGGGACTATGACGAAGAAGTCAATAGCGAAAATGGTCAGTATGTCGAAATCCTCCGCAGACAACATCATCCGGAGGATGAAGTCGAAACGGCTCCTAACAGTCCGCCCGTGCCTCGTCCTTTTGGAGGGGGAATGCGCCGGGCGCGTGTCTCTTGCCGATTTGAACCTCTATGAGGATGCGTGGTATGTCACAAGGTGCGGCCACTCACTCTTCCGCCAATTGGGGAATTATTATTTGCCTACTTTCGATGTCAAATAGTGTGTTCCCAAAATTGTACCCTTAATTTATAAGGCTGACCAAGCACAAATATTATGGCTAAGAAGCATCCTTCAACCCCGAAAATCCAAGATTTCGTCAAAAGCGACTACGAAATCTACACTGACGGTGGCTATTCCATGTCTCACGACAGAGGGGGTTACGCCTATGTCATCTTGAAAGACGGGGAAATATGGAAAAAGGCCGCTTTTCCTATCGAGCATGAGACAAATAATCGGGGAGAGCTGAAAGCTATACTCGCGGCTGTGCAGGAACTGCCGGAAAATTCTTCCGCCGACATCTGCTCCGACAGCCAATATGCCTTGGGTGTCCTCGGGAACAAAAATTGGACACCGAAAGCCAATCTCGACATCATAGACGACTTCAAGTATGTAGTCTTCGAGAAACGCATCAAAGTACATTTCACATGGGTGCGTGGCCATAGCGGCAACCAATGGAATGAAATGTGCGACAGGATGTGCGATGAAGTGGCAGGCATGGACTTGAACGCGGAATACAGGAAGAAAGAGAGGCCTATGGAGAAGCACCGCAAGCCGTTGAGGAAGTACGATGACTTGGAACTCGTTGGACTATACTATGCGGTGACGCGGGAAATGAGGAACAGGGGGATATGCACCGAGGAGAATGATAAGGATTAGCTAAATCAAGTCGATATGGTCAATGAAAAGGTTTTTGCGGCCAAAATAGCCGCTTTCTTCAACTCTCTAACCCCGGAGGAGGCCATTGCCCTGCGGAGGTTCACGATGTCGCGGAAATGGGCCGCGTTCTTCGAATCAAGGATAAACAACAAAAAGATAGAGTTATGAGCGAAATGAAAATCAGTCCCGAGGAACTCCAGAAGATGCTCAAGGGAAGCCGGAAGAAGATTCTGAAGTTGCATCTGCATCCCGAGCAGATAAAGCAGTCCATAAGGGATTTGGCCGAATGGGCGGATGAGGAGTATCTGAAGTCCCTTTTCGAGGACATAGGAGTGCTTGTGGAATGGGCTTTGGCGCGCCTGCCTCTGATTCCGCCACAGAAAAAGGACACGCCCTTGACGGACGTGCCCCGAGACACACAAGAAAAACAAGAGAATCAATAATCCTGCACAAAGGTAATGAAATTCCGGAGAAAAGGGTATCTTTGTTGAACTTTTAGTTTCAGACATTACTTCTTTAGCGAAAAAGGGCTGCGGTGACGCACCCCTTTTTTCAGTTCCTGCGGCTCACTCCACGTCTCTGATGGCCGTACGGGCGTGTGTTGCCCCCGGCTATCTCTTTCTCCCATACCATGGTGAGTGCATCGGCTGCGTCATCATGCGAATTGGCCTTGAACATCCGCACGAAGTGGTCTACTTGATTGAAGAACTTCTCCCACCGCGTCTCCCATCCCATCGGGAATACGATGCTTTGCATCACGCCGTTAGCACCGGATATGATTCGCGCCTCCTTGTTGCCGTGGGAGAAGAACGTCTCCACTTGGCAGCGCACTTTCTTGGCCACCTCGCGCGCGAACAGCTCTCCACCGTTATTGGATTCGATGTAGGCTTTCTGCACCCCGTTTGTTGACAGCTGCATGGGGAGCGTGGAAGATGTTATCTCCGTACCCTCTTGCGTGAACAGGATGTCCGTGACCAGTGCGTAGAGTATCGGCTCATAACGGTGCGTCTTCTCGTTGAACACCATGTTCGGCGACTTGTATATGTCGTAGCAAATGGAGCATAGGTAGTCCGTGCCCTTGTCGGCCACGTCCACGCACGCGCCGCGCCTTATGAACGTCCCGTAGTCGCTCTTCTGGACATACGTCTTGAACGTCCCGTACAGCTTGCTCTCCTCACTCATCGGATTGCCTTGGTACAGGCATTGGAACTGCACGGGGTCGAGGGCCTGCGCCTCAAGGAGTTGCGTCTTGGAATGCCTGCGCGGCCACAACACGTCCCCCTCGTGCCGGGGGTCGAACTCCGTTGGCTTCCCGACCTTGAACGCAGGGAAGTTGATGCGCACCCATGCGTTGCCCGGCACGTCCTCTATGTCCTGCCACGAGTTCGCCTCTATTATCTTCTCCCCGGACTTCTCTATACGCCCGATGATGTCATCCTCATGCCATCGCGTGAACACTATGATTTCCTGCGAATCGTTGTGGAGACGGGTGCGCACGACTGTGGTATACCACTTCCACGCCTGCTCACGTATGAGCACGGAATTGGCCTCATTGAAGTCCTTGTACACGTCATCGAGTATGGATATGTCCACGGCCTTGCCCGTGAGCGCTCCGCTGCGTCCTATGCCCCGGATGAATCCGTTATGCCCCACGGGTTCGCTCACCTCGGAGTTGCACTGGTACACGTTGTCCATCCTCACCTTGCCCGAGTTGAAGTAGGTGTCGGGGAACACGGCCTTGTATGCGAGGGAGTTCACTATCCTCTGCACGTCCCTGTTGAAGCTCTTCGCTTGGTCTGCGTTGTACGAGCCGATGATTATCTTGTCGTCGGGGTTCATCCCGAGCAGGAATGCCGGGAGAAGCCTTGAACTCGCTTCGGACTTGCCTATCTGCGGTTGGCAGGATATGATGAGTTTCTTTATCTTCTTGTGTGCGAAGCGGTCGAGAATCTCGTAATACACCTTGTGGAACTCCGTCATCTCCAGCTGCGGCTTCATGTAGCGCGCGAATGTCGGAAACCGCTGCGAGGCCACATACCGGACGAGGGCTTCCGGATTGGCCTTTATCTGATTCATCACTTCTTCTGTCATTGTGCTTCAATCTCTATGCGTTTGTTGTCTTGTAGCGTGTCTGCCACTCTCGCCAAGTCATCGAGGCTCGTATCCCCGAAGTTGTAGTTCACGATGGTCTGTTGTGGCACGTCATTGCCGTTGCGGATGCCGAGCAGGTCGAGACGCTGCCGTTGCAGGTGCAGGAGCGTTTCCAGATATGCCGGATTGCCGGCGAGGCCGCCCCTTTCCTCGTACATCTGGTCTATCTCCTCGGGGGTCATGCCGCGCTTGATGAGGGCGGCATACTCTATCGGGCGCGGCAGCTTGCTCTTCTCGAAGTTGCGCATCACGATAGCCTCTATCTCTTCCAGACGTGCCAACTCCTTTGCGATGAACGCGTCTATGTTGGCCATGTTCTCGCGCTTCCACTCCACGAGCACGTCCTCTATGTCGTGCCACACCTGCACGTGGGAGAGCGAATATCCGTTCTTCGCGTTCAGTTCTTCGGCGATTTCCCGGTACGTCTTGCCCCTCGCCAGTTCGGAGACCGCGAACCACGCGTCTTTCTCCCTGTCCAGCATGTTCCTCTTCCGGAAGTTGCCTTTCGCCACCACAAGCTTGCTGCGGCAGGCCTTTTTCGGTACACTGTATCCCATATATCTGTCTTTTTGCGCAAAGATAACAAGAAACGGTTAACAAAAACATAAAATAAATTTGCAAATGTGGAAAAATATGCTTTACTTTGCACTCGGAAACACAAAAATGATTCATGTAATGCTATTTCAAGTAGAAAACACAGACCACGGCTATGTTGTCAGCGCATACGACCCCGTACGGCGTGACGGTTGGAAGCCGTTGCGTAACTTCGGGGACAGGCAGGGCGATGCTCGGGGATTCATGCTTTATGATGCTCCCTTTCTTCCATACGATAAGACGATGCTCTTGGCGAAAAATTACAATCCGAAAGTCAAATATATCAGAATCTGCCGGGACAGATACAATAGGCAACAGATAACGGAGCCGTGACGGTTCCCCGGGCAGGAATGGCCGCAGGGTGCGGCAAAGGATTAATTGCTTCTTTTCATAGCAATCCATTGGGCCGTAGGAGACCGCGATGGAGATTGGTTATAGTGTCATAGGAGTTCGACTCTCCGCCTGCCCACGATAGCGTCCACGAGGGCGACACTCAAGAATTTTGGCAAACAAGCGGCCCGTCCGGATGACGGGGACACGGCGTCAATCTGTATGCAAGCGGATGCCGGACAATCCTCCGGGGGTTCGATTCCCCCGTGGCCGCCCACCGCTGTGAAGCGCAATCGACATTGTAAGTATGTTATTAGTTGGCGGCCCGGAAAGACGGGCAGGGCGTTGCTGGCGCATTCGGGCAGGTTCGATTCCTGCCACGCCCACTGCGGCTGCGGCCTGCCACGCAGCCGGGGATACATAAAAGCCCGGCAGGGGGCAAAGCACACTATCATTCGTTGTGAAACGCCGGAGTGCTGCGTTGTTATATGTCTTCGGGATGAGGCAGGGTGACACCGCCTCATCTCACCAACCTCCGGAAACGGAGAGGGCCGTAGGAAGCCAAGCAAGCTTGCGCCGTGAGGCGCGTGATGACCCGAACGCCGGATTTGCGGCAGTCAGTCATAAGGATTGCATCGTTTTGCATTATGTGGTTATTTGGAAAGGAGGGTTGAAGTCCCTCGCGGGTCGCTGATATACAAACATTTTTGTTATATGGAAAAGAGAATCAATGATTTGCATCTCTGCGAGAAGCTCGCAGGATGCCCGGAGGGGACAAGGTTGTGGTCGCCGATGTTCGGTGAGTGCGAGTTCATCGGACTGTCGAAGGATATTGACGAAGACCCGGAAGAAGACAAGTTCTGGGTGCGTTCCGACGAGCTGGGGTTGAACACGTTCTTCGATGACGGCCGCTTCTTCAGCACTTCCGAGGAGTGCCTCATCTTCCCGTCAAAGGACAACCGCGACTGGAGCACGTGGGTGAACCCGAAGCCGAAAGTGGAGCGGTTCGACCCGAAGACGCTAAAGCCGTTTGATAAGGTGCTGGTGAGGGATTATACTGGCAGGCCTTGGATTCCTGCTTTTTTCGAGCAATTTGTCCCAGATGATGCTTATCCTGTCGAGGCTGTCAATCTTTGCGCAAGATTCGCTCTCGTTGTTCCCTACAACGAGGCTACGCATAACCTCTTGGGCACAACTAACGAAGCCCCGGAGTATTACAGATGGTGGGAGGATGCGAAATGATTTGCTTCGCGGTGATAATGCTCCTTGTGGCGGTGGCCACGGTATCCGCCCTGCTGTGCTACAGCGCACGGGTGGACATCGACGAGAATAATGACGACAAAAAGAACAAACCATGAAACAATTCAGTTTAGAAGAATACCTAAAGAACCCCTCAAGGCAGGTAGTGACGAGAAATGGTCGCCCGGTGCGAATCCTATGCACCGACAGGCGTGATAAGGAGAACGGATTCGTTGTTGTCGGACTACTTTCCGATGACGACACCGTTTCCTTGTGGAAAGCGACTGGAGAATCAGTATTAGTAAAGGGATGCGACCTTTTCTTCGCTCCTGTGAAGCAAGAAGGCTATGTCAATGTCTTCGACTTCGCCTCCTCGGGAGCGAGGACGGACGAATGCGTCTACGACACTTTTGAGGAAGCGGTCAGATTCGCGAAAAAGAATCCGGAATCGAAGTACTACAAGGCCACGGTGAGAATCGAATGGGAGGAATAATCATGGAATACAAGGAATTTGCAAAAAGATTGTCGGACAAACTCACAGAGTTGATTACGGCTGAACTGGAAAAAGAAAACGCAAAATCGGACACACGTCCCATCACGGAACGTGTGAAGACATTTGAAGACGCATGTGATGTTCTTGGACCGGAACATCCGCTTGTCATGTCATGGTTCAGGTTCGGATGTGATTCCGGACCGAAAGATGACAATCTGAATGCATATCTCAAGCTCCGTATCATCTGCGCCGCCTTAAATGAGGGTTGGGAACCGAACTACACAAGGAACGAACTGAAATACTCTCCGTGGTTTCTGTTGTTTACAGACGAGGAGGTCGCGAATATGGATAATGACGAAATAGTAGACAGGCGGCTGTTGTGCATCGCAGACCGCTATAAAACGGAATATGTGGGCTTCGGCTTTTCGCCCCGACGTTCTCCTACGACTGCCGGGTGTAGCCTATGCTTGAAAAGTGCTGAACTGTCTGCCTACTGTGGCAGGAATTTCATCGGCATCTGGGCCGACTACCTCTTAATCAGAAAATGAAATCATGGAATACAGGAAAGTATGTGAAATCACCCCGTGGGGCTGCCCTCCGGGCGGCCCGGGGAGCTGCCTCGGATGCGAGTATTTCCACGGGATAGAGGTTGACCCAGAAGACTGCGAATACATGGAAGTGCTCTGCGGCTTGGAAGAGAATCAAGATGAAACGGAGGAAGAATAAATCTGTAAAAGAGTTATGACACAGCTTGAGCAAAACTTTTTCGAGGCGGCCACGAAATATTGCCGCAAACGAATTGACTGGGAACAACGCAGATATGAAATTGCAAAGGACACAATGTGTGCATTGATTATAAGTGACAGCATTCCAAAAACGACTCCAGTTTTAAAAGTAGAGGAATTAGCGGTTGCTTATGCAGATGGGCTTATTAAAGAATTGAAGAAATAAGTTATGAAAGCAAATGAGTTAATGTTGAACGATTGGGTGGAATTTGAGGCCTCAACAACGGAATTTCTTTACGGTAAGGTTATAGAAATTTCTGAACGCTATGTTACAGTAGATACAATAAACGACAGTATCTGCATAGAAATAGACAAGGTGGGTCAAATACCTGTTACTCCAAAGATTCTTAAAAAGAACGGATTTGAAAGGTACTTTGAAGGATATTATAAGAACCCCAAAGAGCTGCATATTTCATATAATGACAATCTGGGATGTTGGTATATTAGTGACAGCCACGACCAGTATATGCATAGTGATTACATAACTTCATTTTCCGCAGTTCATGAATTGCAGAATATTTTAAGAACTCTTGGATTTAATGATTTAGCAGACAATTTTAAGATATAGAAACAATCGAAGAAATAGCATTATGAACTTTGAAATACCACAATTCTTCTCAGTCGGAGGGCTTTACTACAAAATCCTTCACGAAGAATCTATGAGATACGGTGAAGAATATGGACATTGGAACGGCACGACATGCACCATACATATAGCCAAAACCGCAGGTGGAGAAAAGCTGTCGGAGGAAAGAAAACAACAGACATTCTTTCACGAACTCGTTCACGCGGCTCTCGACGCTATCGGCGAGGATGAACTAAATGACAACGAGCGATTTGTGGATGCCCTTTCGGGCACTCTCTATCAAGCAATAAAAACAATGAAATAGCCATGAACATAAAAGAGAAAGCCGATGAATACATCGGGCACCCCTACGAATTGGACGAGGGTGTTGACACTACCATGCGCAGGAACGCGTTCTTCGACGGAGCGGACTGGATGAGGCAAAAGGCCATGGTCAGCTTCGAGAACGCCATTCGCAAACTCAAATCCCGCCTGCCGGAAGACATGCAAGCAATGTTCTCCGTGACAGAAGAAATGATAAAATTCAACAAATCACTATCAGAATGAAAACCTACGTCTTCAATGCTCATAACGTATGCACTAATCCTGACCGCACCGTTGATTGGAGCAACAAGGCCTGCCGGTTCGTGATAGAGACCGCACAATCCCCAAACGGAAGGTGGAACTCCGGTATCGATTGCACCGTCCACCACTCCTCCCGGGGCTTCGGCGTCCTGCTCTGTCGCAACATGTCAAGCGGCTATCCCTCCCAACGCCACGCAACGGCGGCTGCTATAGAGGAATGCCTCAAATTCGCCCGAGAAGAACTCCGTGAACTATCAACAAGACCCGATGACCACGAGGAAAATTCACCACCCAACGTCACCATAATCCCCTATATCCGAACCGCCATATCTCAACTCGATACCTATCTCGAATGTTTCACCCCAAACCAACTCTTCTGACATGACAGATTTAGACTTCAAAGACCTCGAACTGCTTAACGCCAATCTGGACAGACTGCTGCACTCAATCGAAGTGGCTCACGTCATGGCGACGACAAAGACACAGCGGATGACCGACTACAAACACCAATACCCCTACATGGATGACGCGAAAATCGATTACCTCTTCTTCTCAGAACTGGAAGAACAGAAAAAGGCAATCCGCGCCGACTACGATTCCATGCTGATGCGCGCCCGCTCCTGTCGCATCACTTTCCCCTACAGCATCGGAGAAATCCTTGACTACATAGAAAACTCGATAAAATGAAACACCTAATCACCATCCTCTGCCTCCTGCTGCCCATCGCAGTACAGGCCCAAATCATTGACACCGACTTCAACATCGGCGGAAAGGCCGTCACCGTCCTCGACAAGAACGGAGACTACCATGAACTCATCGATGGCTGTACTTTCACCATCCAACATCAAGTGTTCGGCTCTGCCGGGACAATCACACAAATCAAAATCGTCACCCCGGCCGGAGAAACCGTATACAACGAACTCCTCACCGACAAACAGGCCGTCTACATCCCCAAGAACGGAGACACGCCCTACGCCATAGCCATCATCGGCGACTATTTCGTCCATGTGCTCGCTTTCCCCGACACAGGCCTCATATCACTCAAAACCCAACCCTACAAGCAATGAAACCGTCTAAAATCATCATCACCCTTGAAGACAACCTCATCGGCTGCGAACTCAACGACAGCCAAGGACGCATCCTTGACATCCACAATATGTCCAAGGAAGAATGCTCACACGTCATCAACGCCCTCAATGTCGCCTTACACGACCTTTTCCTCAAATACCTCAAAACAAAATGAACAAGACAGCATTATTGGCAATCATAGCCGCCGCAATAACCGGACTGGCAGCCCTCACGCTCATCCCCGTCAGAGCAAACTTCCGCGACAAGGAAAGACAACGCCTCAACGAACAAATCCAACTCCGTGACGACTTCATCCGGCAACACCTCGACACCCTCTACTCCCTCAAGGACGAGTTCGTGCTCAACGAATCCAACGTCCGCACAATCCACAACCTCGATTCCATCGGACTGCAATTCGCGAAACGCTCCGGGACAATCGACTACTACCGCTACGCTCTCGACATAAACTACCTACAGGAACAACTCAGAAACAATTGACAGATAACGCCCGTGCCGCCCCCACTCTAACCGGAACGCACGGGCTTCAAACTCATCCACCACCATGACCTTCGGACTGCCCTACAAAGGAAGCAAAAACAAACTCGCCGCACGCATAGCGGAACTCCTGCCCCCTGCCCACACCCTCGTGGACATCTTCTGCGGCGGTTGCGCCGTGGCTCACGCAGCCGCACTCTCCCGCAAATTCCAACACATCATCATCAATGACACCGAAAACTGCCTCCCTCAACTCTTCCTCGATGCCATCAACGGAAAATACCTCAACGAATCACGGTGGATTTCACGCGAGGACTTCTTCCGCCTCAAGGATTCCGACCCCTACGTCCGCTACTTGTGGTCTTTCGGCAACAACGGACGCGACTACCTCTTCTCCAAAGAAATCGAACCCTACAAGAAAGCACTCCATTTCGCCATCGTATACAACGACTTCGCCCTCCTCAATGAACTCAACCCCGAGGCCGCCACTCTCCTGCAAACCGCCCTGCACAACATCAAAGGATTAACGGAAAGACGACTAGCACTGAAACGCTTGCCGTTGCCTATCCCTGACAGACACCGCTGTTTGCAAGGCTTGGAGAGACTGAATAGACTGAATAGACTGCCCCACGATATGTTCTCTCCCACGAATCTTGACTACCGCTCCGTCCCCATCCCCGAAAACTCCATAATCTACGCCGACCCTCCCTATCAAAACACCAACCACTATGGACATACGCGCTTCGATTCCGACAGCTTCTGGAACTGGGCACGCAACTCTATACACCCTATCCTCATCTCCGAATACCACGCCCCAAATGACTTCGTCACCGTGGCCGAATTGAAACGCGTATCCCCCCTCTCCGCTACCAACAATAAAGCCGCAGCACCCGAACATCTCTACACCACGCCCCGATTCGCCCACCTCTTCCATGATACCCTCTTCTGACGAATTACTACCCCGAATTTCGGTGGTTGGAATTGTCGCGAATTTTGGAGGCTTGGAATACCGCGAATTTTGAAGGGGATACCCGGGGCGCCTGCCTAAAACGCAGGGGGGGGTATCCCAAACCGCCCAAAAGCGACAAAATGTAAGTACCCCAAAGTGTTTTCCCCGTATTTTCGGACACCCACGGGGGCAAAAAGCGACAAAATGTATAATTTCGAGGGTACGGCAGGCGGCGAAAGGCGGCAAATCAAGGCCGCAGGGGCGAAAAAGGTCGGCACACTGGAAGAGTTAGGCCGGTAGAGGGGTGCAAAATGAGGGCAAAAAGGGGCAATTTCGCAGCGCAATTTGTACACAGCAAGTCTGCCCCCCGTGAAAAATTTGACCACTTCCGAAAATTATTTGCACACCGCCGCGAAATTTCGCGACACCAAATGTTGCCGCGCATGTCCCTTCCTGCCCAAGAAGAAAACCGCAGAAGTGGCCCTATTTCGCACGCGAAAGCCCCTCAAGGTATCGGAGTACCTAAAGGGGCTATAAGGCTGCAAAACAAGGGTTTAAATACGAGAAAACGAGACTT
>ERZ808266.52-NODE-52-length-48377-cov-4.285212_pt1 | contig 48377 bp, 45 predicted proteins | sample MGYA00521278_ERZ808266 | MGnify/ENA primary metagenome ERZ808266 (study PRJEB31516, sample SAMN03275591) | gut metagenome | biome: mammalia-associated habitat; material: feces | host: Papio cynocephalus | place: Kenya | collected 2012-08-02 ... | reverse complement strand
CGACCGCCGCAACCGAACAGCATCCCGACGGTATTTTGCTTTCGGCAACGCTGTTCAATTATATGTACGGAACAGAACCCGAGACAGCAACCATAGAGGGCGGAAAAACAGGGTTTGTAAACGAATCAGGCTATTGCATCGCATCATACGGGAGCAATAACGAGACAGGCACAAGATATATCGTGGTCACGCTTAAAAATTCTTCACGGTGGCCTGCCTTCCACGGTCAGATTGATTTATATAAGCAGTTTGCAAAATAAAGAGATAAAAAAAGTCAGATACGCTTTAGGCGTATCTGACTTTTTTTATCTTCCGAGAAGCGTATCAAACGTCTCTTTTATATAAGCCGAGGCTGAAATTCCGTTTTTAGCGGGGACATAGAAAATACAATAAGCAAGCACCGCAAGAACCACCAAAAGTATTATAGCGGTTATCAGTATGCCGAGATTGCCGTAAAAAATCGGACGGCGGCCGCCGTAATTATCAGTATCGGTTTTATAATCGGAATCCTCGTCCGAGCCGATTGTATAAAGATTGTTAAAATACTCCGCGTCGTTCTTTTTTATCCTCTGAGGCTCCATATAGAGCTCAGTGCTGTCTTCCGAGTCCGAATAGCTTTCCTTTATGCTCTCGTTGTACGATTTATCGTCTTCCTCGTAAATCATACCGTCCGAAAGCTCTATCTCACCGTTATCGGCGGTCTGCTGTGAAAATGAATTCAACGGAACAGCAGCCTCCTCTTCCTCACCGGTGAAGAACTCCTCAGCTTCTTCGGCAGCTTCATCCTGCACGGCGTCACTCTGCGGCGTCTCAATTTCATCGGCAGCTTCCTCTGACGAAGACGAAATATCAGTTTCTGCGGCATCGGGTAACACTTCAACCTCAGCCGGCGGTACTGCCGCAGGCGCTTCGATAATCGGCATTTCGGAAGCCTGTCTGCTCACGGAGTCGGCTTTTGATTTAAGCTCTATCGCGCACAACTCCTCAATATACGGATGTATCAGCGTATTCATTATCGCCTTGCGTATCTGACGGTTTTCCGAGAGGAATATCATAGTCTGCGGTCCGCTCTCAATAATACAGCCACCGAAAACACCGTCGCCCGTCACAAGCGGAGTGGCTCCGTTTATCACCTTAATTTGTCTGTCATCCGATATTCCGAACTGCTTATTATCAATATCCGCAAGGGGTTTTCCGATAGCATGAGACGCAATCTCGATTATGCCGTTACTGCCGAAAAGCTCGCCCGCTATTATTATGACGCGGCTCCTTGACACAGCGCGCGCCAGCTCATGCACAAAGGTTTTCTTATCAGAAGCCTTGTCTGTAAGCAATCGCATACGGCAGCAGCCGCAAAGATTAAATTCCATCTCAAAGTCTGTATTTGTGCTGTAATATATAATATCAACCTTTAGATTCTGAAACATAAAGAAACCTTCCCCTTCATTTTTAATCGTACGGATATTCAAGCCCGCGCTCGTCATACCAACGCTTCGGATACCTCGGCGAGGCATTGGTGGACGCCTTTGATGTATCAACCGTCTCATTCTCGCCGTTGCGTGTTTCCCTTGCCATAACAACAAATCTTGCGTTATCAAAATCATAATCGCAGGTTATAAGAGTTATGATATTATCACCGTAGGAAACATCAACATCGGTGTTAATGATACTTCTTTCCGCCGCCTCCGAATACCAGCTGTCAAAATCCTCCTCATCGGAAAACTTGTTGCGGTAAATATTATAAACATAACCGTTATCGTCAGCCTTTGAAGCGTTAAGAACAAAAGCGGCATATATTTTGTAGGTGCTTTCGCCGTAAATCGTGGAAAAACGAACAATCGGATTTTGTTTATAAAAGCTCAGTGATTTGTATTTCGTAAGATTTGCAAACATAGAGCCGTTTTTCATATGATGACCGTATATAACAAGGTTTTTATCCCGTTTTTGTGCTGTCAGTGTATTTGAACAATCCAAAAACAGAGCGCCGTATGTGCTTTTCTGTTTATCTTGGTTGTGAGTAAGATAAAATTCATTATCGGAGCTTTGAAAAAAAGGATTATCTATTTTAGTCCCCGGAACGGTTATCCAACCCTTGAAATCGCTGTTGCTTTCGGTCATTATCTCGAACGCCGATTCGGTATCGCTTTCGGTTGAAACCGCGTCGTACCAAGCTGTACGGCTTTTTTCAATAATACTCTCCTGCTTTTTTCCGTAAAGAAAATAATTGGTTAAATAGCCTGCCGAAACAATCAGCACCGCAAGTGACAGCAAGAAAAATATCTTAACAATAATTTGCTTGAAATTATCCCGTTTATTCGGAATATACGAAAGGTATAGCTTATAAAAGAAGTCAGCGGCGGCTCCGCTTTCCTTTGCGTGCTTCATTATTTTACTTCCTTAACAGTATTAATTAGTAGCTCTAAGGCATTTTTAACAGCTTCACTGCGGACATAGTCCCTGTTTACGGGGTCTATATCAAGCTTTTTTACCGCCGTGCCGCCTTTGTCCGACACTGCTATATAAACAAGTCCGGGATTGTGTCCCTCAGAGCCGTCGGGTCCCGCAACCCCCGTTACCGAAACGCCGAAATCGGCGCTTGCCTTTTTTCTGACGCCCTCAGCCATTTCCCTCGCGGCAGCCTCGCTTACCGCACCGAATGTGTCAAGCGTTGTCTTGCTCACCCCGAGCACCTCATTTTTAATACGGCAGGAATAAGAGGTTACCCCCAACTCATAAACAGAGGAAACACCGGGAACGGCGGTAAGGTAAGCCGAAAGCAGACCGCCCGTACAGGACTCCGCCGCCGACACGGTAAGCTTTTTGTCGTTAAGAATTCTTACCGCCTCTGCCGCGGTTTCATAAATCAGATTATTCATAGCAGCTCCGATTAAAACTATTCAACATACGAATAAGCGGTCTCGTTTACCGCCTTTTCAACAAGTCCCTCAACATCAAGGTTCTTTTCCGCTTCCTCGCACGCGGAAAGTGTGGGTCTTGTTTTCGGGTGCTTCGGCGTAAATACGGTACAGCAGTCCTCATAAGGCAGTATCGAGGTTTCAAATGTATCTATTTTGCGTGAGACCGCAACTATATCCTCCTTGTCCGAGCCTATAAGCGGACGGAGAACGGGCATATTGACCACGCTGTCTGTCGTTACCAGCGCAGGAAGCGTCTGGCTTGCCACTTGGCCGAGACTCTCCCCCGTGATAAGCGCAAGACTGCCCCACTTTCTTGCTATACACTCCGATATTCTCATCATCATACGGCGCATTATAAGAGTAAAAAATTCTTCGGGGCAGTTTTTGCCTATTTCGTCCTGAATTTCGGTAAAGGGTACTATTGCAAGATCTATTGCTCCGCTGTATTCGGCGACCTTTTTAAGAAGTGTTCTGACCTTCAGCTCAGCCCTTGGACTGGTATACGGAGGGCTTGCAAAATGTATCGCGTTCAGTCTCAGTCCTCTTTTCGCCATTGTCCAAGCCGCGACCGGACTGTCTATACCGCCGGAAATTAAGATTGAGGCGGTACCTGCCGTTCCTACGGGAAGTCCGCCCGCACCCTTTATCTGCTCACAGTGAATATATGCCGCAAAATCACGGATCTCAACGAAAACTATACGGTCGGGATTATGCACATCCACCCTTAAATGCGGAAATGCCCTGAGCAGCGCCCCGCCTACCTCACGGCTGATTTCAGGCGATGTAAGAGGAAAGCTTTTATCCGCCCTTTTGGACTCAACCTTAAAGGTTTTGATATTTTGCATTACTGTTTTAAGATATTCGGGAGCCGACGAAAGTATGTCCTCAATATTTTTTTCGCATACGCACGCACGGCTGAAACGGGCAATACCGAAGACCTTACTGACAACAGACAGCGCCGCTTCAAAGTCATAGTCCTCCGATACGGGCTCTATATAAATAGCGGATTGAAGATTTCTGATTTTAATTTCGCCCAAGGCTTTCAGTCTGCGCTTCATATTTTTAATCAAAGCGTCCTCGAAATTTCGGCGGTTAAGCCCCTTAAGAGCCAGTTCTCCGTTTTTTATAAGGATAATTTCTTTCATATTTATGCCTTTCTCAGTTGCTTTACCGCCTCGTCAAGCGCGCCGCAAAGCGACTGTATATCTTCTCTTGTATTGTATCTGCTGAAGCTTATTCTGAGCGCGCCGTCAACCCGTTTGCGGTCAAGACCCATTTCATTCAAAACATAGCTGCCGTGACCCTTTGCGCAAGCGCTGCCGCTTGAAACAAATATATTGCGGCTCTCTAAAAAATGGAGCAGTGTTTCCGAACGGTATCCGGGCAGTGAAATATTGAGTATATACGGCAAGCAGTCGTCAGCGGAATTTATAACGGCATAATCTCTTTTTAAAAGCTCGTCCTTTGCAAAGCCGAAAAGCTCTTTCTGCACTTCAAGCTGTTTATTTATATTAGGTAACGCCTTTACCGCACCCTCAAGCCCCATTATAAGCGGCATAGGCTCGGTACCCGAACGCAGACCGCTCTCCTGCCCTCCGCCTGTGATAAACGGATCTATATGAACTCCCTTTTTGCAGTACAAAAAGCCTATTCCCTTAGGGCCGTGTATTTTATGACCGCTGGCTGACATCAAATCGCAGCCGAGCCGTTTTATATTTATCGGCAGCTTGCCGTACGCCTGAACGGCGTCGCAATGAAAAATCGCGTTAGGCGCTATGGTTTTAGTAAGCCTTACCGCTTCCTCTATCGGTTGGATTGCGCCTGTTTCATTGTTAACAAGCATCATACTTACAAGCACGGTATTGCCTGTAAGAGCGTTTTCAAGCGCAGACGGAGCTATTTTACCGTCGTTCTGAGGCTTTAGCCTTACAACCTCAAGTCCCTCGTCCTCAAGCCTTTTAACCGTCTCAAGCACAGAGGGGTGCTCAATAGCGGTGGTAATTACCCTGCCGCCCCTTTTTTTAGCCTTAAGCGCCGAAAGAATTGCGGTATTGTTAGCCTCTGTTCCGCTCCCCGTAAAAATAATTTCATCGGCTCTGGCACCGATAGAATCAGCGACGGTTTCACGGGCGGAATTTAAAGCAATCTCCGCCTCCATACCGAGCCTGTGAAGCGAGGACGGGTTGCCCCAATTTTCGCTTAAGCATTTATTTATACACTCCAAAGCTTCACTGCACGGCTTTGTTGTGGAGCTGTTATCAAGGTAAATAATATCCGCCATATAGCTGCTGCACATCCTAAATACTATATATTGTACATTATACAACATTTTTGTCGAATTAACAATAGCTGTCGCACTATTTTTTTATTACATATAGGAAAAACTTGATAACAGATACATTTTATGATAATATTATACGGTTGAGAGGAGAATTCAAGTGACCGATTTAGAAAGAGAGATAAGCAGACGGCGCACCTTTGCGATAATTTCACATCCGGACGCCGGTAAAACTACCCTTACGGAAAAATTTCTTCTTTACGGCGGAGCGATAAAGACCGCAGGCTCGGTTAAAGGCAAAGCCACCGCAAAGCACGCCGTATCCGATTGGATGGAGCTTGAAAAGCAAAGGGGTATTTCCATAACCTCTTCCGTAATGCAATTTGAATACGAGGGCTACTGCATAAATATACTTGACACTCCGGGACATCAGGACTTCTCGGAGGACACCTACCGCACGCTTATGGCAGCGGACAGCGCGGTAATGGTAATAGACGCCGCAAAGGGTATCGAGGCTCAGACAAGAAAGCTGTTTAAGGTATGCGCTATGCGACACATTCCAATCTTCACATTTATCAACAAGCTTGACCGTGAAGCCCGTGACCCGTTTGAGCTTTTAGACGAGCTTGAAAAGGAATTCGGTATCGGCACTTATCCCGTAAACTGGCCTATCGGCTGCGGTGTCAGCTTTAAGGGCGTTTTCGACAGAGACAAGCGTGAAATACTCGCGTTCAACGAATTCCACAGAGGTCAGGATAAGCTTAAAGCCACCCCGTGCGATATAACGGATACCGAAAAGCTTGACGAGCTTATAGGCGAATATCAAAGGGCTGAGCTTGTTGACCAAATAGAGCTGCTTGACGGCGCAAGCTATGAGTTCGACATCGAAAAGGTAAGAAAGGGCGAGCTTACCCCTGTTTTTTTCGGCTCTGCGCTTACAAACTTCGGTATTGAGCCTTTCCTTGAAAACTTCCTTAAAATGACTACTCCTCCGCTCCCCCGTATTTCGGAGGGTGAGGAAATAAGCCCCTTTGACGAGCATTTTTCTGCATTTGCCTTTAAAATACAGGCAAATATGAACAAGAACCACCGCGACAGAATAACCTTTTTCCGCATTTGCTCGGGCAAATTTGAAAGAGGCGCCGACTACTACCATGTTCAGGCAGGTAAAACCGTCCGTCTCTCACAGCCGCAGCAAATGATGGCAGAGGAGCGGCAGATAATAAACGAGGCTTATGCCGGCGATATAATCGGCGTTTTCGACCCCGGCATATACTCAATAGGAGATACCGTATGCTCCCCTCAAAAGCATGTAAAATATGAAGGTATACCGACATTCGCACCCGAGCATTTTGCGATGATAGAGCAAAAGGACAGCCTTAAGCGAAAGCAGTTTGTTAAAGGCGTTGAACAGATAGCGCAGGAGGGCGCAATACAGATATTCCGAGAGCCGAATTCCGGTATGGAACGGGTTATCGTAGGTGTTGTCGGTGTCTTACAGCTTGAGGTCCTTGAATACCGTTTAAAAAACGAGTATTCGGTTGATGTAATACGAAACGATTTGCCGTATCAGTATATCCGTTGGGTGAAAAACCGTGATATTGATATTAAAAATCTGAATTTAACCTCCGACACCAAATGGGTGCAGGATTTCAAGGACAATAACATTTTGATTTTCACAAGCGAATGGAATATTAACTGGGCGCTCGATAAAAACGAGGGTCTTGTGCTTGAGGATTTCAGCAAGGAATAAGTAAAAACGGGATTGACCGAAATTCGGTCAATCCCGTTTGTGTCAGTTAGAAGCTGTCGGTTCTTTGATTTTCTTTACCTTGAACTGCTTTACAGCGTAATTGTTTACCTTTGTTTCAAGCTTTCCGGCATATTCCTTAATATCCTTTTCGTACTCGTCGTCTTTAATCAGATGGCGCACGGTCAGATCCAAGGTCTCGGTATAGTAATCGTCAGCCTTAATGTCTTGCTTTACCGCAAGCACAATGCCCGCGTCATCCGCAAGCTCGATAACCTTTACCTCGCCTGTCGCCATTTCCTTAACCGTATCGTATTGGTCGGACTCATAAGCGGTATCCTTAGCGCCTAATATTGAAGCGTACTTATCCTTGGGCTGTTTTTCATCCGATGAAGTATCGGTATCGGTCTCATCCGTAGTTCCGTTATAGTCCTTGTATACCTCTTCGAATGTCTTTTTGCCGCTTTTCAGCTCATCCGCATAAGCGTTGATTTTATTTTTAAGCTCGGTTTTTTCATCGTCCGTTTTGCTTGAAAAGCTTACCTGAAGCATATCGGCAATAATAAAGTTATCATACATCTTTTGCTTTACGGTTTCGGCGTCGATAGCCTTTGTGCCGTCCGCCCCGTAAAGATGCTCAAAGTAAACAGCGGAATAGTAGGAATCGGTCATATAGCTTTTGTAGGTACTCTGGCCGACGCCGTTCGGTTCAAAGTACGAGGAGTAACCGTAGCTGTTCCAGTAATAGTCGGCGTATGTTTCCGCCTGAGTTTTCTCATCCTCGGGTATTTCAAGCTTGTTTTCCTTGCAAAGCGTTTTATAAGCGGCTATTTCCTTAAGCGTTTCAAGCGCGGTATCCTCAACCCAGTCAACAAACTTTTTATCGTCTATCTTTTTTGAATAATAGTCAATATCGGTTGAAGACTCGTCGTCCGAAAGGCTCTCCTTAACCTTTGACTTCGCCTGTGAGTCCGCATTTATAAGCGCGCACATATAGTAAGCCGAGGTAAACTTTACATCCCCGACCGTAACTGCCGTTTCATCCTTCGGGTGGCAGGCTGCCGCGGTTGCGGCGATAACAAACACCGAGGAAACCGCCAATATTTTTTTAAAACAATTCATTTATATTCCTCCAAATAGAGATTAACAAGCTAATTATATACCAAATACTCCGAAAAGTCTACAATAATTTGTAAATTAAAGCGCATTTGCAAGCTCTTCTGTAAGCTCGGACATTTTTTGTCCGTTTTTAAGCCGTATAATATAAGCCGGCTTGCCGATTGCCGAAATGGTAAAGCGGCTGCCGAAATGCTTTGTAAGCTTTTCCACGGTTTCGGACTGAATTGAGTTGATATGAAGAACCGCGCTCTGCGGCGTACCCGTAATTTCGGCGATTTTTGCCTGTGCCGCCTTGCTTCTGAGCATCGCAATGTCTATTAGCCCCATAACAGGCACCGGCGGCTCGCCGAAGCGGTCGCACAGCTCGTCTATAACATCGCTTGCGTCATCGTCCGTTCTTATTGCGGCAATTCTTTTATAAATTCCGAGCCTTGCGGGAAGCGCCTCAATATAGCTTTCGGGTATAAACGCCGAAACATTAAGGTCAACGGTACACGGAATATCGTCCTCGGGCGGTTTTCCGTTTTCTTCGTTTACCGCCTCGCTTAAAAGCTTTAAGTACATATCGTACCCCACGGACTCCATATTCCCGTGTTGGTCTCCGCCCAAAATACTGCCGGCGCCCCTTATTTCAAGGTCGCGCATTGCTATTTTAAAGCCGGAGCCGAATTCCGTAAACTCCCTTATAGCCTCAAGCCGTTTTGACGCCACATCGGAAAGCTGACTGTTTTGCCTGAAGCAAAAATATGCGTATGCCCTTCTGGGTGACCGTCCCACACGGCCCCTTAGCTGGTGAAGCTGAGCCAGTCCCATTTTGTCCGCCTCTTCTATTATAAGCGTATTGGCATTCGGAACATCCACACCAGTTTCAATAATGGTTGTGCATACAAGCACATCTATTTCGTGCTCGACAAGCCTGCGCCATATATCGCTTAACTCTTCCTCGCTCATTCTGCCGTGCGCAATGCCTATATTAACTCCCGGGAGACTTGCCGAAAGTGAGGCGGCACAACGCTCGATAGTATCAATGCGGTTATGGAGATAATACACCTGTCCGCCCCGTCTTACCTCTTTGTTTATAGCGTCTAATATAACGCCTCTGTTATATTCAAGTACATAGGTCTGCACGGGGTGTCGGTCGCCGGGAGCCTCGTCTATCGACGACATATCCCGAAGCCCCGACATCGCCATATTAAGCGTTCTCGGTATCGGGGTTGCGCTGAGAGTGAGTATATCCACAAACGGGTAAAGCTCCTTAAGGCGTTCCTTTTGCGCCACACCGAAGCGCTGTTCCTCGTCTATTATAACAAGTCCTATATTTTTGAATGTTACATCCTTTGATATAAGGCGGTGCGTTCCTATCACCATATCAAGTCTGCCGCATTTAAGGTCGGATATTATTCTTGCCTGCTCCCTTTGCGGCACAAAGCGGTTAAGCAGAGCGACGGTCACAGGCATATCCCCGAACCTGCGTACCGCGGTGTTGTAATGCTGCATGGCAAGTATAGTTGTCGGCACAAGCAAAGCGCACTGCTTACCCTCTCCTATACATTTAAACGCCGCCCTGAGCGCCACCTCTGTCTTTCCGAAGCCGACATCGCCGCACAAAAGTCTGTCCATCGGCACATCGCGCTCCATATCCTGTTTTATTTCGTTTATACAGCGCAGCTGATCCTCGGTTTCGTCGTATTCAAAGCGCCGTTCAAAATCGTTTTGCAAATCTGTATCGGGACTGAACGCATAGCCCTTGGCGGACATTCTTTTGGCATAAAGCGCCGTCAGCTGTTTTGCCATATCCTTTACGGCGGCTTTTACCCGTTTTCTTGTTTTCTGCCAATCCGAGCCGCCAAGACGGTTAAGCCTTAATCCCCCGTTTTCCGCCGCACCGATGTACTTTGAAACAAGGTCAAGCTGCGTTACCGGAACATAAAGTATATCGCTGCCGGCATAGTTTATTTTAATATAATCCTTTGTGACATTGCCGTTTTTTATCCTCTTTATTCCGTCAAAAACGCCTATTCCGTGCGATTCGTGAACGACGAAATCGCCCTTGCGAAGCTCGTCGAGCGAGCCTATCTCCTGTGCGTTTTTAGGCTTTTTGCGCCTTTTTTTGCTTTCGGACAAAATATGCCTGTGAGTAACAAGCATAAATTTCTCCGACGGTATTTCAAACCCTGCCGAAAGTCCGCCGAGAGTTACTGTAACGCCCGTCGGCTCAAAATCATAGCTCTCCGAAAAAACACAGGGTATACCCTTTTCGTTAAGCTCGGCAGAAAGCACCTGCGCCGCGCGGCGCTCGCCCGCAAGAATAACCACGGAGCCGCCCGTTTCCCTGATATACGAAATATCCTCCGACAGTACCGCTACATCTCCGCCCCAAGCCGACGAGCGTTTGTAGTTAAAGTTGATTGCGTTTTTAATCGGAATTTCGTATGAATTCCTCGGGAAATTTTCCATTATAACCGCTTCGGACAGTAAGGAAAAAAATTCGGTCTTATCAAGCCACAGCTTAGCCGTTTCGGCTGTTAAAAAGCCCTCGTTAAGATAGTTCTCCACATCGGCGGACTGCTGTATTTCAAGCGACTTAAGCCTTTCGGTCATACTTCCTATCTCGCTTACCGCAAAAACGGCGTCTCCCACATAATCGAGAACGGTCTCGCCGCCCTCAAATATAAAGGGTATATATCGGTCGGGTGAAAACTGCACGCCGTTTTTAAGCGCCTCGGTATCCTTTAAAATCACATCACGCTGTTTCGGCGTAAGGCTTTTTTCTTCCTTTACAAAGGCTTCAAGCCTGCTTGCAAGGGCGTTATGGTCAAACAGCACCTCGCACGCCGGCGTAATGCTTACAAAATCGGCGTTTTCGCTCCTGCGCTGAGTCTCCGCGTCAAAATAAGAGATATTATCTATTTCGTCGTCCCAGAATTCAATACGGCACGGCTCTGCCGAGCCTACGGGGAACACATCGAATATTCCGCCCCTTACAGAGAATTGACCCGTACCCTCGCAAAGCGGAACACGCACATATCCGGCATTTACAAGCCTTTCGGTCAGCTCCTTTATATCAACCGTATCGCCTGTTTTAAGCGTAAACCTCGCTCGGTTAAGGGTTTCGGGCGGAACGGTGTACTGAAGCGCTGCGTCAAGAGACACCGTAAGCACGTCAAAAGCCCCGTCCGAAAGTGCGGACAGGGTATCTGTTCTTTTATGCTCGTATTCTCTTGAATAACCCGAAAGCGGACCTATGCAATAATCCCTGAGCGGAAAATTGACCGCCTTAAGACCGAGAGACTGCAAATCGTCCCTCAATTCATTTGCGGACGCCTCGTCGTTTGTGACAACCGCCATGTGTCTTCCCGTGTGTTCAAAAAGCGCCGATATTACAGCCGCCTTATGAACAAGCGAAAGACCTGTACAGACAAGCGGAAGTCTGTTTCTTTCGACCGAGCTTAAAAGCTCGGAATAATCGGGGTCCTTTTTAAGTATTCTGTTTACAAATTTCATATTTAACCGTTATATTTATTCATCGCGGAATCTACACTGCGGCATATAATTTCCTCCGCGGCGGCGGCGGCTTTATCAAGCGCCTTGTCAAGCTGCTCCTGCTGTTCCTCGGGGAATTTGCCGAGAACCCAGTCCTTAAGGTCATAATCCCTGTTTGCCCGCTCACCTACGCCTATTTTTATACGCTTGATGTCATTAGTGCCCATAAGCTCGATAATGTCTTTTATTCCGTTATGTCCGCCGTGGGTTCCGCTGCTCCTTATTCTAAGCTTTCCCACATCAAGTGAAATATCGTCAAACATAATTATAATATTTTCGGCGGGAATTTTATAGAATTTCGCTATTGCCGAAACAGCGGTGCCCGAATTGTTCATATAGGTCTGCGGCTTTAAAATAAATACCCGCTTTCCGTCCAGCTTAAACTCTCCGTAAATCGAATCGAATTTATGCTTGTTAAGTAAGGCTCCGTGCTTTATTGCAAGCTTATCGGCAGCCATAAAACCGGCGTTGTGCCGTGTTTTTTCATACTCCGTACCGGGGTTGCCAAGCCCTGCCACAAGCCAGATTTCCGTCTTTTTATTTCCGAATATCATTAATTACTCACCGAGAGCTATTTTAGCACAACAGGTGTTTTTTGTCAATTTTCATTTAAAGCCACCTTACCCGAAGCCGACAAAATCAATGCCGCCCGTACAAAAGCACCGGCGGCATAAAAATCATATTATTCTGATACGGATTACTCCGTCGATTGCGCCTATCTTATCCGCAACCGCCGAAACATCAGCCTTGCCTATATCAAGCATTGTATAGGCGTATTCGCCCTTTGATTTATTAAGCAGGTTTTCTATATTTACATTGTCTCCCGCAAATATTCCGGTTATTGCCGTAAGCATATTCGGTATATTTTTATGGATAACGCAAATACGGTTTTCGCCGCTTCTGGGCATTGTAATTTCGGGAAGATTTACCGAGTTTACTATATTTCCGTTTTCAATATAGTCGATAAGCTCTCTTGCCGCCATTCCGGCACAGTTTTCCTCGGATTCGGGCGTCGAAGCGCCGAGGTGCGGTATCGCTATAACTCCGTCCACACCCAAAATATCGTCCGACGGGAAGTCCGTAACATAGGAAGCTACCTTGCCTGACTCAAGCGCCGATTTCAAAGCGGCGTTATCCACAAGTCCGCCCCTTGCGAAATTAAGAATACGCACGCCGTCCTTCATTTTTGCTATCGCTTCGGCGTTTATCAGGTTTTTGGTGGAGTCGGTAAGCGGAACATGAACCGTAATATAATCGCATTTCTCAAATATTTCGTTAATATCAAAGATATGAACGGTGTTATGGGTAAGGTTCCATGCCGATTTTACCGAAAGGTACGGGTCGTAGCCGTATACCTTCATTCCGAGAGCATTGGCGGCATTTGCAACCATAACGCCGATTGCTCCGAGGCCGATTACGCCGAGGGTCTTATTTTTGATTTCGGGACCCGCAAAGGCTCCCTTACCCTTTTCGACCATCTTGCCGACCTCCGCGCCGTTGCCCTTGAGCGTTTTTGCCCACTCAATACCCGAAATAACACGGCGCGAGCCTATCAAAAGTCCCGCAAGCACAAGCTCCTTTACGGCGTTTGCGTTGGCACCGGGTGTATTGAAGACCACTATTCCCTTTTCGGAGCAACGGTCTATCGGGATATTGTTAGTACCGGCACCCGCCCTTGCGATAGCCTTTAAGGTTTCGGGAAATTCCGTATCGTGAAGTGAAGCGGAGCGGACTATTGCGCCGTCCGCGTTTTCCACCTCGTCGCCTACGGTATATTTATCGTCAAATACATCAAGACCGACCTTTGAAATCTTGTTATAAGTTTTAATCTTATACATCAGGCGTTTTCCTCCTCAAATTTCTTCATAAACTCTACGAGCTTGCGAACGCCCTCTGTCGGCATTGCGTTGTATATAGAAGCACGCATACCTCCGACGGTTCTGTGACCCTTAACATTTACAAAGCCTGCCTTTTTGGCCTCGGCAACGAATTTAGCGTCCAACTCCTCATTGCCCGTTACAAACGGAACATTCATTAAAGAACGGTCCTCGGGTACTACCGTACCTTTAAACAGACGGCTTTCATCAAGAAAATCATAAAGAATTTTTGCTTTTTCTTCGTTTATCTTCTTCATAGCCTCAAGTCCGCCGAGCTTTTTAAGCCACTTAAAGGTAAGTCCGGCGATATATATTGCATAGCAGGGCGGCGTATTGAACATTGAGCCGTTTTCCGCATGGGTTGCGTAGTTAAGCATTGTCGGCGTAATATCCATAGCGTTTCCTACAAGGTCCTTACGGATAATGACAATGGTTACGCCTGCCGGAGCGACATTTTTCTGTGCGCCAGCGTACAGCACGCCGAATTTTTTAACATCGATAGGCTCCGACAAAATGCAGCTTGAAATATCGGCTACAAGCGGTACATCGCCCGTATCGGGAATTTCATGATATTTGGTTCCGTAAATGGTGTTGTTCATACAAATATGAACATAATCGGCCTCGGGGTCAAAGTCCTCGCGCTTTGTTTTAGGTATATAAGAATAGGTCTTATCGGCGCTTGAAGCCACGGCGCGGGCCTTGCCGTAACGGGCAGCCTCTTTATATGCCTTATTTGCCCACTGACCTGTGATTATATAATCCGCCTTGCCGTTTTTATTCATAAGATTAAGCGGCACCATCGCAAACTGTGTTGACGCTCCGCCCTGTAAAAACAGAACATAATAATTGTCCGGTATATTCATAAGCTCACGGAGATTAGCCTCGGCTTCATCGAAAATAGCCTGATATTCCTTTGAGCGGTGTGACATTTCCATTACCGACTGTCCGGTAGCTCCGTATTCAAGCATTTCCGCAGCGGCGGTTTTCAACACTTCCTCGGGAAGCATCGAAGGACCTGCGCTGAAATTATAAACTCTTGCCATTAATTTTACCCCCATAGTACTTTCGGTTTTTACCGATATTAAGTGATATGTATTACATTATATTCGCAGAATACCGTTTTGTCAATAAGTTTGTTAAGAATTTGTCAATAAATTTGCAGATTTTTGCAAAATAGTAAAAATGTTTGTTATTTTCTTAACAAATAGATACCAAATAAAGGGGAACTGCCTTTCGTTCCCCCTTACATTATTACTTGTTTAAGATTTTCACAAAATCGGCATAAGCCTTTTCCCAAGCCGCATTATCCTTCGGAGTATATTCCTTAAGCTCGGTTGAATTTGAAACGGCGCGCCTTATTTCGGACAATCCGTTAAGCTCGCCGAGGGCGTCAAGCACCACCGCGATATTACCCATAACCGTAGCCTCGGACGGACCCGCAAGCACCTGTACATTGCACGCGTTGGACGCCATCTGACACAAAAGCTTATCCTTTATGCCGCCGCCGAGAATATTTATTCTGTGATATTCCTTATTGCTCATTTCGGCAAGCTTATTAAATGTATGCTTATACTTCATAGCAAGGCTCTGATAAATACAGCGCATTATCTCGCCCCTGTTCTGCGGAACATACTGTCCTGTTCGGCGGCAGAATTCCACTACTCGCTTAGGAAGATTTCCCGCGGTTTCAAAGGCAGGGTCGTCAACATCTATGAAGCATTTGAACGGCTCGGCGCCGCGAGCTTCCTTTTCAAGCTGATCAAAGCCTACATCGTCGCCCTCCCGTTTCCACTGGCGGCGTGATTCCTGTATAAGCCAAAGACCCATTATATTTTTAAGGAAACGGATAGTTCCGTCATATCCGCCCTCGTTAGTGAAGTTAAGCTCCGCCGCCTGTGAAGTCAGTATCGGGTCCTTCGACTCTATACCGAAAAGGCTCCATGTGCCGCAGCTTATGTATACGAAATCGTCCGTCTCGCTCGGGGTCGCAACAACGGCAGACGCCGTATCGTGTCCGCACGCCGCAACAACCGGCACCTTTTTACAGCCAAGTTCCTCGCATATTTCGTCGGAAAGCATACCGTATACCTCGCCCGGTTTTATAACATCCGCAAAAATGTGTTCGGGCAGACCGAGCTTTTTAATCAGCTCTCTGTCCCAATCCTTTTTGTACGGGTCAAAGAGGTTTGAGGTGGAGGCAATGGTGGCTTCCTCTTTTATTTCGCCTGTAAGCATATAAGCAAACAGGTCGGGTATCATCAACATCTTTTCAGCGTTTTTAAGCTGTTCAGGCTCGTGATTTTTAAGGTACATAAGCTGATACAGGGTGTTGATACGCATACACTGTATACCTGTTCTTGAATAAATTTCATCCTGCGAAACGGTTTTAAAGGTTTCCTCAAGCATACCATCGGTACGGGTATCGCGGTAATGAACGGGATTGCCTATAAGCTTGCCCCTTTTGTCTATAAGTCCGTAATCGACGCCCCATGTGTCTATGCCGATTGCGTCAAAACCGCCCGAATTTACCGCCTTTGTAATGCCGGTCTTAATCTCGAAAAACAGACGCAATATATCCCAGTACATTGTTCCGTTTACTATAACCGTATCATTGCTGAAGCGGTGTATTTCCTGCATATTGATTTTGCCGTCCGAGTATTCCGCAAGCATAGCTCTGCCGCTCGAAGCGCCGAAATCGAAAGAAAGTATCTTTTTCATAAGCACCCTCCAAGGTAAAATATCTCCATTTGATTATATCAGATAAAAAACGCCGTGTCTATGTCCTTTATTCACATAATTTGTAACTTGAATTATACATAAAAAACCAATATAATTGATACGGTGATTAATTTGTGGGAATATCTTAAAACCGCCGATAAACCGATAGTGCTTTACGGAATGGGAAACGGTGCGGACAAAATCATTTCGGTGCTTGAGTCTTACGGAATAAAATACAGCGGCGTATTTGCGACAGACGGCTTTGTCCGAGACAAATACTTTCACGGTCTAAAGCTTACATCGTACGGCGATCTTAAAGAAAAGTACGGGAATATGATAGTGCTTGTATGCTTCGGCAGCGCAAGACCCGAGGTAATAGAAAATATCAAGCGCATCGCCGCGGAGCAAGAGCTGTACGCGCCCGATGTTCCCGTATACGGCAGCGGCTTGTTCACAAGGGAGTATGCAAAAAATCACCGTGCGGAGCTTGAATATGTATACGGCCGCCTTGCCGACGGAAAATCAAGGGAAACCTTTAGAAATGTTATAGAATACAAGATAACGGGAAAACCCGAATATCTTTTTGCCTGCGAAACGGAGACTGACGAGCCGTACGAAAGCTTTTTAAGACTTTCAGGGAACGAGCATTTTTTCGATTTAGGGGCATATAACGGCGACACGGTATCCGACTTTGTGGGTAGAACAGGCAATTACGGCAGTATCACCGCGGTTGAGCCGGATCCTAAAAATTTTAAAAAGCTTACCCGATTTGCGGAAGAATTACAGGATATACGCCTTATAAACGCCTGTATTTCGGACAAATGCGGCGAAAAAAGCTTTTCTGTTCACGGCGGCAGAAATTCGGCTGCCGGCGGCAGCGAGCTTATCCGCTCCGTTACGGTAGATTCACTTTCCAAACCTACTCCGCCCACATACATTAAAATGGATATTGAGGGCAGCGAAAGTGAAGCAATAAAGGGTGCGGAAAACACAATCAAATGCTTTAAGCCTAAAATGCTTATATCCTGCTATCACCGTACCGAGGATTTGTTTAAGCTTCCTATCGAGGTCGATAAAATAAGAAATGATTATAAGCTTTATTTAAGACATTTCCCCTCCGTTCCCGAGTGGGAAATGAATTATTATTTTATATAAAAAAACCCGACCTTTACGGTCGGGCTTTAAGCCTATTAATCGTTTACATAAGGAAGCAAAGCAATCTGACGGGCACGCTTAATAGCGGTGGTAAGCTCACGCTGGTGAGCGGCGCAGGTGCCTGTTGCTCTGCGGGGGAGAATCTTTGCACGCTCTGAAATGAACTTGCGAAGACGGGCCACATCCTTATAATCAATAGCTTCAACACGCTCAACACAGAAATGGCAAACTTTCTTGCGTGCTTTTCTGTGCATCGGTCTATCGTTTCTCTCGTTTTCCATGAAATAACCTCCCTATAAATGAGATTGAATAATTCAGCGATAATTAAAACGGCAAATCGTCGTCCGATACATCGCCCAAATCAGCGAAATCATTAGTACCCGCATTTGTAAACGAAGCCGCAGGCTCGTTTCCTGCAGGAGCCGAGTCACGCTTTGACTCAACAAACTGAGCGTTATTTACAACAACCTCAAACGCTGTTCTGTTATTGCCGTTTTTATCGGTATACTTGCGGGTTTGAATAGAGCCCTCTATACCTATCATATTGCCCTTTTTGAAGTATTTTGAAATAAACTCCGCGGTTTTGCGCCATGCAACGACATTTATAAAATCGGTCTGCTGTTCCTCACCCGTACGGTAAGGACGGGCAACAGCCAGCGAGAATGAAGTAACGGAAATTCCGCTTTGTGTAGTTTTAAGCTCAGGGTCGGCGGTAAGACGGCCGGTAAGAACCACTAAATTAAACATTCCTTTTCCTCCTACTTCTTAATTACCATGGCTCTTAAAACGCCGTCGGTAATCTTTGCGATACGCTCAAGCTCAGCAGGGAAAGCCGGTTCGCTTTCGAAAGTGAAGAACACATAGTATCCCTCTGCCTCGTCGTTAATGAGATAAGCCAAGCGGCGCTTGCCCCAATCATCAACATTCTCAATAGTACCGTTCTTAGCAATAAGGTCATTGAACTTTTCCTTTAAAGCGGCAGTGGCATCCTCACCCTGTGCTACTGAAAGAACAATGGCTGCTTCGTACTTGTTGGTCATTTCTTTGCACCTCCTTTTGGACTTTTGGTCCTGCAAAAATTGCAGAACAAGGAGCTAATTATTTAATCAGCATTTTGTATTATATCAGTATTTTTTTCCGTTGTCAATAAAATTGTTGATTTTATGCGCCGTTTTCAATATAATATAGGTGTAATATTTTAAAGGACGGTGCAAATTATGCTGCTCACCATTGATATAGGCAACACAAATGTCACCTTGGGCGCCTTTGACGGCAACATTCTCTCTTTCACCGCAAGACTTGCGACCGATGTGGGCAAAACCGCCGACCAGTACGCGGTTGAAATCAAGGATGTGCTCGGTCTTTACGGTCAGAATTACGAAAGCATTGAGGACTGTATTATTTCCTCGGTCGTGCCCGCCGTAGGCAACAGCATAGCAGGAGCGGTATCAAAGCTTTGTCAGATAGTTCCGCTGATGCTGGGTCCGGGCGTCAAAACCGGTCTCAATATAAAAATAGACAATCCTGCACAGCTCGGCGCCGACCTTGTGGCAGGCGCTGTCGGTGCGCTTGAGGAGTATACAATGCCGTGTGTGATAATAGATATGGGTACCGCCACAACCCTCAGCGTGCTTGACAAAAACGGCTCGTTTTTGGGCGGAGCCATTGCGGCAGGCGTGCGGCTGACGCTTAAAACGCTTGCCGAAAACACAGCGCAGCTAACCTCAATACCGATAACCGCACCGCCGTCCGCTATCGGCTCAAACACGGTTGAATGTATGCAGTCGGGTCTTGTTTACGGCACCGCCGCAATGCTTGACGGTATGCTTGACAAAATAAACGATGAGCTCGGTGAAATATCCACGGTGGTTGCGACAGGCGGAATGTCAAAGGAAATAATTACCTATTGCAGACACAGCATTATATATAACGAAAACCTCTTGCTTGAGGGCTTGCGTGTAATATACGAAAAAAATCTGAAATAACCGCAGCTTTTGCGGATAACATATATTATATTATGAACTCTACCTTTACGACAAATAATAAGGAGAGTATCGGAGGTAATCTTATGTCAAAAAAGCCAAATGTTAAAAAAATCGCGGTCCTGTCCATACTTTCGGCAATAACGGTGATTGTCGCCTTTATTCCGCTTAAAACGCTCGGACTGGAAATCACCTTTACAATGATACCCGTAGCGGTGGGCGCAGTGCTTTACGGTCCGTCGGGCGGCGCGCTGATAGGCGGCGTGTTCGGCGCAGTCTCGTTTCTCCAGTGCCTCGGTTACAGTCCGTTCGGAGCCGCACTTCTCGCAATAAACCCGTTTTACACCTTTATCGTCTGCGTTCCCACCCGTATTTTAGCGGGTCTTTTAGCCGGTGTAATTTACAAATTGCTTAAGAAAGGCTTTAAAAGCGATATTCCGGCGCTTCTTGTCTCCTCTCTTGCCGCTCCCGTTTTCAATACGCTTTTCTTTATGTCGTCCTTAACCCTGTTTTTCTACAAAACGGATTATCTGCAAGGCTTTGTAAGCGGACTGGGCGCCGCAAATCCCGTGACCTTTATACTGCTGTTTGTCGGCATTAACGGTCTTGTTGAAATTATATGCGGCTTTGCGGTCGCTTTCCCGTGCGCAAATGCACTTTCAAAATATTTAAAGCTGTAAAAACAAAACCGTGGCTTCTGTTCGGAAGTCACGGTTTTATTTTTTAAAACAGTCCTGTTATTCTGCCGTTTTCATCAACATCGATTTGTTCTGCGGCAGGCTTTTTAGGAAGCCCCGGCATTGTCATTATATCCCCTGTGAGCACAACGATAAAGCCTGCTCCAGCGGATATTTTAACATTCCTTACGGTTACGGTAAAGTCCTCGGGAGCGCCTAAAAGCGTCGGATCGTCGGAAAAGCTGTACTGTGTTTTGGCAATACACACGGGCAGTCCCGAAAAACCGAGCCTTGAAAGCTTTTCTATCTGCTTTTCAGCCGCGGGGAGAACCGTTATACCCTTTCCTCCGTACACCTTTTTTACAACGGCGGCAATTTTTTCTTCAATACTGTCGGAAAGCTCATAGCTGTATGTGAAATCGCCCTTTTCTTCCTCGCAAAGCCGCACGACCTCTTTTGCGAGAGCCTCACCACCCTTGCCGCCGTCCGCCCAGACGGTAGAAAGCACCGTATTAACTCCAAGCTCTCTGCACTTATCAATAACAAAGTCTATTTCCCTGTCGGTATCCGTCGGGAAACGGTTTACGGCAACCGTACAGGGTAGCCTGTATACATTTTTGATATTGGAAATATGCCTTAATAAATTAGGTATGCCCTTTTCGAGCGCACCGATATTTTCGGTGTCAAGGCTTTTCTTATCAAGTCCGCCGTGCATTTTAAGCGCCCGAACGGTAGCGACCACAACCACTGCGGAGGGAGTAAGTCCTGCCGTTCTGCATTTAATGTCAAGGAATTTTTCGGCGCCAAGATCCGCGCCGAAGCCGGCCTCGGTAACCGCATAGTCGGCAAGCCTTAAAGCCATTCGTGTTGCGATTACGGAATTGCACCCGTGCGCTATATTCGCAAACGGCCCGCCGTGTACAAGCGCAGGGGTTCCCTCAAGCGTCTGCACCAAATTGGGCTTAATCGCGTCCTTAAGCAGTGCCGCCATAGCACCCTGAGCTTTAAGGTCGGCGCAGGTAACGGGAACATCATCATAGGTGTAGCCCACAATAATTCTCGCAAGCCTTTCTTTTAAATCGGTTACCGAATCGGCAAGGCAAAGCACCGCCATAATTTCGCTTGCTACGGTTATATCGAAGCCGTCCTCTCTCGGCACGCCGTTTGCCGTACCGCCCAAGCCGTCTACGATATTCCTGAGCTGTCGGTCATTCATATCCACACAGCGTTTCCATGTTATTTTGCGTACATCGATATTAAGCTCGTTACCCTGTTTTATATGGTTATCGAGCATAGCCGCAAGCAGATTGTTCGCCGCACCGATAGCGTGGAAATCACCCGTAAAATGAAGGTTGATGTCCTCCATCGGCACAACCTGCGCATATCCTCCGCCTGCGGCTCCGCCCTTAATGCCGAAAACCGGTCCCAAAGACGGTTCTCTAAGTGCCGCTACGGCATTTTTGCCTATTCTGCGAAGTCCGTCCGTAAGACCTATTGTTGTGGTAGTCTTCCCCTCGCCCGCGGGCGTCGGGGTAATGGCGGTTACAAGAATAAGCTTTCCGTCCTTCCGTTTGCTGTTTTTTAAAGCGGAAAGCTCAATTTTCGCCTTATATTTTCCGTATTGCTCAATATCGTTTTCATCGATACCGGCTCTTTGCGCTATTTCGGTTATTTTTTCAAGCTTACAGCTCTGCGCTATTTCAATATCAGACATCTGTTTCAAAAAAATCACTCCTCTTTAATATTGATTTTAACTCCGTTAACCTCAACACAGTCATCGGCGCGAATCATTATATACTTAACCCCGTCTATCAGCCTTGTTTTTACAAGATTACTGCACTCCGAATCCACCTTTATGCTGACCGACGGCATATTGACCTCCATTTTTTTCACATCAACAAGGTTTTTAGGGTTAAAAGAGGTCTTTTCGCCGAAAACGGAATCGTAATTGCTTTCAAAGCTTTCTATATGCTCTTCCGTTACATCACATGAACGCAAAACCTGCGAAATATCATTTTTTGTTACGGTGACAGGCTCTCTGTCACGGTTTTCCTTATTTTCTTCGGCTATATCGTTTATTCTGTCCTGCACCGCCTGAATAACATCAAGACTGCATTCCTCGCCTACCGAGGCTTCAAGCATTTCGCAGAACGATTCCTGCTGTCTTACCGCCGGCATAGGCATATCGGCTTTGAAGAGCTTATCGGATATTTCCGAATAATCCCGAGCCGGATTTTTGGAATAGAACATAACATCGTAAATGTTGCCCGTCCTGTCGTCAAACGACGGAAACATAAACCCGAACTCCGGCGCCGCCACAGCCGAAACAGAGGTTATGCCGTGAAACGCATTGTCAAACGCCTCAAAACTTAAAAGCGGCTTTGTCAGCTTTACTGGGCATACGCAGCAGACAAAATATCTGAACTGCTCGGACGATTCGTCGTTCTTTTTACCGTCCGATGAATATGTAAATACATCATAGCTGTCGAACACCAAAAGAATAAGATAATTGGTTTCTTCCCTTACCGAAGAAATAATTGCGGAATAAACCCTTTTAAGCGCTTCCTCGTCGCAAAGCGCCGAGTCTCTTAAACGCATAAGCGTCTTATGCTCCTCCCCCTCAAGCACCTGCGCGTTTGAAAAGGGTATATCTATAAGGTTTTTATCAACCGTGCCCGAAAGCGTTTTTTTAAGAATTGAAAGCAGGTTCTCAGTCTCGTCCGGCGTGAGCGCGGCAAGCGGTTGCGAAAACTCCGACATTATTTCGCCCGACGGCGTGACATAGCATCCGCAAACCTTTGTTATATTTGTTTTTTGCGGATTAAAGCGTCTGCGTATCTCCGCAATTTCTTTTTCGTTCATAATTAATCTCCGTTCTGTTTATATTAATTATAATATCTCATATCCCGTCCGCCGTCAAGAGAGATAAAATAAAAGAAAAAACTATTGACAAATTATAAGACAGGGTTTATAATACTATAAAATTTAAGTCAGCACTTGGTAGAGGATGCGGATATGATTAGTACCCCTTAGCATAACGCCGGTAAGCGGTTATGGGGGAAAGGCTGATCCGCCGAAGTGGTCTTACGGTTACCGCCGTTTGGTTGCTGGGGTTGCGTTTAACAGACGCTGCACTGTCACTTTTATGTGGAGAGCTATCATGGCGTTTTGTTGTGTTTTATTGCAAAGCCTGTGATACTACTTCGTGTCACAGGCTTATTTTTAATACTTTTTTGGGAGTGTTCAAAATGAAAAGAACAGCAAGAATTTTATCGGCAATTTTATCGGTTGCCCTGACTGCGGCGGTGTTCGCGGGCTGCGGCGGCAAGACCACAGCCAAGTCGGGCGTTGAGGACGGCGTGCTTACAATCGCCATGGAATGTGCGTATGCCCCCTACAACTGGACGCAGGCTGACGACTCAAACGGCGCCGTACCGATAAAGGATTCAAAGGACTATGCAAACGGCTACGACATTATGATGGCAAAGAAGATATGCGAGGCAAACAACTGGAAGCTTGAGGTTGTACGCCTTGACTGGGATTCCCTTGTTCCCGCCGTTCAGACCGGTAAGGTAGACGCTACAATAGCAGGTCAGTCTATGACCGAGCAGCGTATGCAGCAGGTTGATTTTGCGGGTCCGTACATTTACGCCAGCATTGTTTGTATGACAAAGCAGGACAGCAAGTTTGCCTCTGCCACAAAGCTTTCGGATCTCGCAGGCGGCAAATGCACCTCACAGCTTGGAACAATTTGGTATGACACCTGTCTGCCCCAGATAAAGGACGCTCAGATACAGACTGCGCAGGAAACCGCACCCTCAATGCTTATGGCACTTGAGACCGGCGCTGTTGACTTTATCTGCACCGATATGCCCACAGCACAGGGCGCGCTGCTCGCTTACAGCGACCTTAAGATACTCGACCTTGAGGATAATGCGTTCAAGGTAGACGACGGCGACATCAATATCGGTATTGCGGTTAAGAAAGGCAACACCGAGCTTAAGGACAAAATTGACAGCGTATTAAAGGATATGACCGCCGACGATTTCAATTCGATTATGGCGGAAGCCACAAAGATTCAGCCCCTTGCTGAAAAATAATTAAGGCACTGAACCCCGGCTTAAGGTCGGGGTTTAAATCAAGGAACGGAGAAAAAATATGAACAAGCTTGCAGAGCTTTGGAGCGACATAGTCACCTGTTGGGGAGAAAGCTCGTCACAGTACCTTACGGGTGCGCTTAAAACATTGGAGCTTGCGGTCGTAGCAACGGCTATCGGCTGCATTATAGGTCTTGGCTGCGGTATAATTCAAACCATACCCTGCGGCAAGAACGACAATATAGTAAAACGCATACTGCTCGGAATTGTAAAGGCAATCGTAAGAATTTATGTTGAGGTGTTCAGAGGAACGCCTATGATAATTCAGGCAATCTTCATTTATTACGCCCTACCCTATTTTTCGAACGGCGCCATAAATCTTGAAGTAACCTTTGCGGCATACCTTGTTGTATCCATAAACACCGGCGCTTATATGGCGGAAACGGTGCGCGGCGGTATAATGTCCATTGATATAGGTCAGACCGAGGGCGCAAAATCCATAGGTATGAACCATTTTAAAACAATGCTTTATGTAATTCTTCCGCAAACAATACGCAACATAATTCCGCAGATAGGCAACAACCTTATAATAAATGTAAAGGATACCTCAGTAATGTTTGTTATAGGCTACGCCGAGCTTTTTGCGGCTCACAAGGCAATAGTAGGCGCAAAGTACATTTACTTCCCGTCCGCCGTTATCACCCTTACCATTTATCTTGTTATGACTGTTGTCTTCTCACTGCTTTTAAGACTTTGGGAAAAGAAAATGGACGGTCCCGCTAACTTTGATGTTGCGACGACCGATACATTGGCGCACACAAGCGGTACATATTCATTTGTTAAGAAAAGCGAAAGGAGAGGTAAATAATGTCGGAACCGATTTTACAGGTAAACCACCTTTCCAAAACCTTCGGCAAGCACGAGGTGCTTAGGGACATTGATTTCTCGGTAAACCCCGGAGATGTCACAAGTATAATAGGAGCGTCGGGTTCGGGTAAATCCACCCTTCTCCGCTGTATAAATCTGCTTGAAACGCCGACCTCGGGCGAAGTGCTGTATCACGGCACGAACATAGACAAGCTTAAGGGCGGCGCTAGCGCATACCGCTCCCATGTGGGAATGGTGTTCCAGTCCTTTAACCTTTTTAATAACATGACCGCGCTTAAAAACTGTATGATAGGTCAGACAAAGGTTTTGGGCAAATCAAAGGCAGAGGCTAAAAAAGCCGCCTTGCACTATCTCGGAAAGGTCGGTATGGCGCCTTACATAAACGCAAAGCCGTCACAGCTTTCCGGCGGACAAAAGCAACGCGTCGCAATAGCCCGCGCGCTTGCCATGAACCCCGAGGTTCTCTTGTTCGACGAGCCGACAAGCGCGCTCGACCCGCAAATGGTGGGCGAAGTGCTTGAGGTTATGCGCAATCTTGCAAAGGAAGGACTTACTATGATAGTAGTCACCCACGAAATGGCTTTTGCGAGGGATGTTTCATCACGGGTAGTCTTTATGGCTGACGGCGTTATCTGCGAAGAGGGTGCGCCGACAGATATATTTGAAAACCCGAAAAACGAAAAAACAAAAGAGTTTTTATCCCGGTTCCTTTCAAAATAATTCAAAGCCCACACCGCAAAACGGTGTGGGCTTTTTGTGCATAAAAAAGCTTTCCGAAATAAAGATTTCGGAAAGCTTTTAATATTATTCCTCTGTTGCCGCGGTTTCGTCAGATGACTCGAAAACTACCTCGTCCTCAGCGGATATGGGAGCTTCCTCTTCCTTCTGCTCCGGCTCAAGCAAAGCACGGATAGAAAGGCTTACACGCTTCTTTTCAAGGTCGATAGCAATAATCTTTGCGTCAACCTCCTGACCTACCGTAAGCTCGTCCTGCGGCTTGGCGACATGCTTATCGGCAATCTGCGATATATGGATAAGACCGTCAATTCCGGGGATTATACGGGCAAAAGCGCCGTATGTAGTCATACTTACGATAGTTACCTTTACGGTATCGCCTACATTGTAGTTGTTTTCAAAGATGACCCACGGATTTTCCTCGGGCTTCTTGTAGCCGAGGGATATCTTTCTCTTTTCGGTATCGAGAGCTTTAACATAAACCTCAACGGTATCTCCTACAAGAACTACCTCCGACGGATTCTTGATTCTCTGCCAAGAAAGCTCGGAAATGTGGATCATACCGTCAACTCCGCCGATATCTACGAAAGCGCCGTAGCTTGTAAGCGATTTAACAACGCCTGTGAAGCGGTCGCCCACTGCGATGTTTTCCCAAATCTTATCCTCGGCAGCCTTGCGCTGTTCTTTAAGCACACTGCGGATAGAGCCTACCGCTCTGTGGCCTCTGCCTATCTCGATAATTCTGAAGGAAGCTTCCTTGCCCTTCAAATCCTCAAGCGGTTCGCCCCTTGAAGCTGTTGCCTGAGAAGCGGGAATGAATACTCTTACATTATTTGAATAAGCAACTACGCCGCCCTTAATAATGTCTCTGACAACACCGGTAACAATTTCACCGGACTCCTTGGCTGCGACTATATTGTCCCAACCGGCAATAGCATCGTAACGGCGCTTGGAGAGCATTGCGGTTCCTTCCTGGTCATTTATCTTCATAATGATAAGATTAAGCTTATCGCCCGCCTTGACTTCGTCCATAAGCTTTACATCAGCATCCGAAGAAAACTCGTCAGCGGTTACATAGCCTGTAACACCTCTGCCGATATCCACCGTTACCTCGGTGGGATTAACGGCAACTACCGTACCGCAGACCTTCTGATCTCCGGTTAATCCGCTGAGCGAAGCCTCAAATGCTTCTTCGTCCGTCATTTCGTCGAAGCTTTTTTGAACAGATTCTTTAACCTCCGTCTGTTCTTCGACCGGTTGTAAATTTTCCGACATGGTTTTAATAACCTCCTTTATTATACCTGCAGGTGTAGAAGCACCCGCAACGACCCCGACCGAACCGCAGTTTTCAAAAGACAAATCGGACAGCTCGTCCGCCGTCTCTATCAAAAAGGTTCTGCCGCAGTTTTCACGGCACACGGAAAAAAGCTTCGCCGTGTTTGAACTGTGCCTGCCGCCTATAACAATCATTACATCGTTATTGCGTGACAGCTCCCGTGCCTCCTGCTGGCGCATAGAAGTCGCATTACATATTGTATCAAATATTTTCGCATTTGTATATACTTTTTTTAATTTTTTTTCGCAAACTTTAAAAATTTCTGCGTTAAAAGTGGTCTGTGATACCAAAATTACGGGTCTTTCGCCTATTTTTTCCTTATTTTCCAGTATTTCTTCCAGCTCGTCGGGTCCAGAAAAGACGAACGCGTCCCCCGTGCAATGCCCGACTATGCCTATTACCTCTTGATGTGCGGCGTCGCCCGCTATTAAGGTGACATATCCGTCATTGCTCATTTCGGCTGCTATTTTATGTATTTTGGAAACAAACGGGCAGGTGGCGTCCACGGTTTTAACGCCTAATTCGGCACATTCGTCCATAACCGCCTTTGTAACCCCGTGCGAGCGGATAACAAGAGTTTCTCCGTTCTTAACCTCAGAGGGGAACTTCACTATCCTTACGCCCTTATTACTAAGCTCCTCTACTATCTGGGGATTGTGAATAATAGGACCTAAGGTACAGACCCTTTCGCCCTTGCCTACAAGCTCGTACACCGTATTTACGGCACGGTCAACACCGAAACAAAAGCCTGCGGTCTTTGCCACGGTAATTTTCAAGCTATCCTACCCTTTCCTTTATAATCTTGACTATAAGCTCGACCGATTCGTCAAAGCCGCAATCGGAGGTGTCCGCCAAAACCGCGTCCTCCGCTTTTTTAAGCGGCGCTATTTTACGGTTCATATCTGCGCTGTCACGGCTTATTATATCTGAAAGCACAGCTTCATAGCTTACGCTTGTTCCCTTTTCGGTAAGCTCCTTAAACCGTCTTTCGGCACGAACTTCGGGAGACGCCGTAAGATATATTTTTACATCGGCGTCGGGCAAAACAACAGTTCCTATATCCCTGCCGTCCATAATCACATTACTGTCCGCAGCGGCTTTGCGCTGCATTTCAAGCAAAAACGCCCTTACCTCCGGCTTTGCCGAAACCGCCGACGCCATTTTTGAAGCCTCAGGTGTGCGTATATCATCCGAAACATCACAGCCGTCAAGCAAAACTCTCTGCTCGCCGTTTATAAACTTGATTTCCACAACGGTACTTTTAAGAACAGCGGATATATCGCAGTCAAGAGCCGTATCCGCTCCCGACTTTAAAAATTTAAGTCCCACCGCTCTGTAAAGAGCGCCCGTATCCACATAAATATAACCGAGCTTTTTCGCCGCCGCTCTCGCTACCGAGCTTTTTCCGGCGCCTGCCGGTCCGTCTATCGCTACTGCAACCATTTGTTTTTCCCCTTTTATATGCTGTTTCCGGCGGTGTAGCCGGTTGAAAACGCTATCTGCAAATTAAATCCGCCCGTGTAAGCGTCCACATCTATTACCTCGCCCGCAAAATACAGTCCCTTTATAATTTTAGATTCCATTGTGGACGGATTTATTTCCTTAACCGATATGCCGCCGCCCGTTATTATGGCTTCTTCGATAGGTCTTGTCCCCGTAATATGGAGTGTGAGGTTCTTTATAACGCCGCACAGCCTTTCCCTTTGCTCACGGCTTATCTGGTTCACCTTTTCATCGCTCGGTATTCCCGAAAGGGATATTATAACGGGTATAATGCTTTTCGGCAAAAGCTTGTCGAGCGAATTCGCGAAATCACGGTTTTTAGCGCCGTCAAAATCACGCAGCAGCCGTGCGTCAAGCTGTTCGGGGCTGAGTCCCGGTTTCAAATCCAAATGCGCGGTATATTGCTTTTCCCCTATTTTACGCATATGAGCCGAAGCGCTCAACACAAGCGGTCCCGAAATACCGAAGTGAGTAAAAAGCATTTCACCGAGCTCCGAAAAAATCGGTTTTTTCTTTCCCTCTTCAAAAACCGAAAGAACCGTGTTTTTAAGCGAGAGACCCGAAAGCCGTTCGCAAAATCCCTCGTGTACGGTAAGCGGAACAAGCGAAGGCTTTATCGGCGTTACGGTATGGCCGAGCTGTCTTGCGATTTTATAACCGTCGCCCACAGAACCCGTAAGCGGATATGACATACCGCCGGTAGCTATTATAACGCCGTCGGCGTCTATAATTTCACCGCTCTCAAGCTTTACTCCCGTTACCGCCCCGTTTTCGGTTTTTACGGCCTCCGCCCTGCCGTTTATGATACGCGCTCCTCTTTTTTTTGCGCATTTCACCAAAGCGTCCACTATATCGGAAGCCTTGTCGGACACGGGGAACACCCTGTTACCCCGCTCGGTCTTAAGCGGAACGCCCAATGCTTCGAAAAATTCCATTGTGTCCGAAGAATTAAATTCCGAAAAGGCGGAAAACAAAAATTTGCCGTTTTTCGGTACATTCGCAATCAGCGTATCGGTACCGCAGTTGTTTGTAACATTACATCTGCCCTTACCCGTTATCATTACCTTACGGGCAGGGCGTTCGTTTCTTTCAACGATTATTACATCCGCCGAGGCTCCGTATCTTTCCGCCGTGCGGCAAGCCGCCATAAGTCCTGCGGCGCCGCCTCCTATTATAACAATTTTTTTCATAGCGTCACCAAATGCTATTTTACAACAAAACCAAAAAAAAGTAAATAAAAACCGAGTTTATCACATATCTTTCTATGGGACAAGCAAGATTTTAACCCTTTTGTTACTTGTTTGTTATGCATATCGGTTGTATAATGAATAAAATGTCATTTTATGCGTTTTTGAGGAGTTGGTTTAATGACGGACAATATCTTTGTCATAATCCCCTCGCTTAATCCGGATGAGCGGCTTATAAATACGGTAGAGGGAATGCTTGACATTGGGTTCAAAAAAATTATCCTTGTAAATGACGGAAGCGACGCCGAGCATTTGCGGTATTTTCCGAAGGCTACGGAAAATATCACGGTCATACACCGCAAAGCAAATCACGGCAAGGGTGCGGCACTCAAGGTTGCCTTTAGGCATATTTTGAAAAATTTTCCCGACGCTGAGGGCGTAGTTACCGTAGACGGAGACGGTCAGCACGAGCCGTCCGATGTGCTTGCATGCGCGGAAGCGCTTGACGGCATAGGCAAGGGCGCTGTACTCGGATGCCGTGACTTTTCAGGCGAGGATGTGCCGAAACGCAGCCGTATGGGCAACCGTATAACCTCGGCTGTTTTTAAGGTTGTGTGCGGAATGAAGATTTCCGACACTCAAACAGGGCTTCGCGCGTTCCCTGTCTCGCTTTTACCTCTGCTTCTTACGGTAAAGGGCGACCGATTTGATTATGAGACAAATATGCTTCTTAAATTCAAACAGTGCGGCGTGAGGATACGGGAGGTTAAAATTCAAACGGTATACCTTGACGAAAATTCATCTTCCCACTTCAGACCCGTAATAGACTCGCTTAAAATATACCGATTTATTTTGGCTTATATTTTAAGCTCCGCCGTCTCCTTCATAATAGACATACTGCTTTTTTACATAGCTTCAAAGCTTTTAAAATCAGCGCTCGGTATGGCTACCGCATTGGTCGCCACCGTTATAGCGCGCGCGGTATCCTCGTTTGTCAATTACAGTATTAACAGAACCACCGTTTTTGACTCGAAAAAGAAAAAACGCAATTCCCTTATAAGGTACTATATTCTCGCGGTTCCGCAAATGCTTGTATCAGCCCTTTTGGTTTCGGTCATAGGCGCGGTATTCAAAGCGGCGCCCGGTGTTTCCACCGTTATAAAAATTATAGTTGATACGGTTCTGTTCTTTATAAGCTACCGTATACAGCAGGGCTGGGTGTTTTCGGAAAAGGACGGCGCGGAAAAATCCGTACCCAAGAAAAGGCTCAGCATAAAAACAATAGTCGGCAGAACGCTCCTTTCCTTAGGTACGGCAATAGTTATGCTTATAGTCACTGTCTTTTCGGCAGGGTTTATGATTTGCTACGGACCGAGTAAAAGTCTTCGCAATATGCTTGTTATAATGGCAAAGGAGGCCAGCGCAACCAAATGGGCGCCGACTCTGTTTCTTCCCAAATCAAAGGTAGACGAAATAATAGCCGAAAGCGAAAAGCTCAACACAGATGTTATTGATGTAGGCAACTATGTGTCGGACGAAGCCGCAGACGAATGGAAGGACGCCAAAAACGGTATGAAGCTTACCTTTTTGAGCGAGCCTAAATATAAGGGCTATTTACTGCTTATAAAAGACCCGAAGCGTGTGTCCGTCGGTATTTCTTCCGAAAACTTCGCCGCCGCCACAGAGGGTATGCGTATTTTTGACATTGCCGCGAAATATAACGCCGCCGCCGCAATAAACGCGGGCGAGTTTTTAGACACAGGCGGTCAGGGTAAGGGCTCCGCGCCTATGGGTCTTACCTACTCGGGCGGAAAAAATGTGTGGAACGACGGGCTTAAGCGTACATTTATAGGCTTTGATAAGAATGACAGACTTATCTGCCGCGAATCAATGACCAAAAAAGAGGCGGATGAATTAGGCATACGCGACGCCGTATCATTCCAAAACGGCAATGTGCTTATAGAGCAGTCCGGCAATGATGTTAAGCTTTATAAGGCGGATAACGATACCGGTACGGCACAGCGCACTGCGATAGGTCAGCGAGCGGACGGAACGGTTATAATGCTTGTTACGGACGGACGCTCGGTAGACAGCATAGGAGCTACGAGAAACGATGTAATAGAGCTTATGGTCGCAAACGGAGCGGTGAACGCCGCAATGCTTGACGGCGGCTCCTCGGCAATGATGTACTACCGCAATTATTACGATGTTTATTCGGTTGATAAGTCCCAGCTTGACCAGTATCAGCTTCAGGGACTTGTAAACCGATATAAGGCATTTACAAAGCCTCGCCGTATACCGACCTATTTTATAGTAACGGAGGAAAAGTGATGAAACCGAAATCTGTATTTTATAAAGTTTACTTCACGGTTGTCACGCTGTTTTTCGCCGCTCTTATAATAGGGCTTTTGGTATTCAGAGGCTGGCTTGCCGACTATGAAGCGGCGCAGCCGGAGCCGATTGTAAACAAGCTTATCGAAAGCCATATTAAAACGGGAGATCTGTATTCGGTTAAGGATGAATACAGCTTAAAAATCTCTGACTATGAAACAAAAAGCAATTTTGACAGCTTTCTTAAAAGCCTTACCGACGGCAAGGAGCTTACAGGCACAACCTCGGCGGTAAAGCCCGAGGGCTGCGACGCCGCTTATCAAATAAAAGCCGACGATGAAAAAATACTTAATGTTTATCTGAAAAAGGACGGCAAGACAAAAAGATATTTTGTTTCCGGCTGTGAGTTTGACGGCTCTGCTTACAAGAACTTGAAAATAACCGCGTCGTCGGACGCTGAAATCAAGATTAACGGCATTACCGTAAAGGCGGAAGACCGTAAGGACGAGCCGCTGCCCGATATTAAAAGCGACCTTCTGAAATCCGATAAGCTAATAAAAAAGCAAGTTATAAATATAACCGACCTTTTAAACGAACCTGAAAGCGTAACGGCGACATCAGGTAAGAAAGCGCTGACAGTTGAAAACGATTCGGGCGTTTATAATGTTGCGGAGGATTTTCCCGAGAAATCGGCAGTGGGGGATTTTGCAGGCAAGGCAGCCTCAACCTATGCCGAATATATGCAGAACGATTCCAACCTTACAAACATAAAGAAATACATAGATGACACAACAGAGCTTTACAAAAATATAAAATCAAGTCTTGTGATTTTTTCGCTCGACCATGAGGGACACACTATCAAAGACATAAAAACCACCGATTTTCATAAATATAACGACAGCCTTTTCAGCTGCCGTGTACGGCTTACAAACGCTTTAAAGCGAAACGGCGCGATTTATGAGGACAAATTTGATAAATATGTGTATCTTAAAAAGGACGGGGACGCCTATAAAGCGATTGATATGCAGAACACAGGAGATTCGGTAAAATGAATGAATATGAGCTTAAAATACTTGACTTTATTCACGAGCATCTAACCTGCCGTTTTCTTGACGCGGTAATGCCGATAATTACGAAATTCGGCGACGGCGGAATTTTTTGGATAGCCGTAGCATTAGTGTTTATAATTATTAAGAAAACTCGCAAAACGGGAATTTCGATGGGTACGGCGCTGCTTATAGGTCTTATTATCGGAAATATTATACTGAAAAATTCCTTTGCGCGAATAAGACCGTATGACCTGAACACCGCGATAAGACCCGACCTGCTTGTAAAAGCGCTTTCGGATTACTCCTTCCCGTCAGGTCATACTTTGGCTTCCTTTGAGGCGGCAACAGTGCTTCTTATACGGGATAAGCGCTTTGGAATACCTGCCGTTATTCTGGCGGTTCTTATAGCGTTTTCAAGGCTTTACCTGTATGTTCATTATCCGTCGGATGTTTTGGCAGGAGCAATACTCGGTACATTTATAGGCTTCTTGTCCTGCAAGCTTATAGATAAGATCTTTGAAAAAATCGAAGAACGCCGACAGCTTAAAACAAAATAAACATAAAAAAACGGTTGTTACAGTTTTTTACTGTAACAACCGTTTTTAAATATTATTTTAAGAGATGCGTCCAACCGTGCGTATCTTCAAGCTTACCCCACTGAATACCGGTAAGCGTATCGTAAAGGTGCTGTGTTACCTCGCCTATCTTGCCGTCGTTAATGGTGTACTTAACACCCTTATAGCAAAGCTCGCCTATCGGGGAGACAACCGCGGCTGTACCGCAGCCCCAAGCTTCCTCAAGCTTGCCGTTTTTAAGCGCTTCGCCAAGCTCGTCCACGCTTAAAAGCCTCTCACTTACCTTATATCCCTTTTCCTTAAGCACCTCAATGCAGGATTTTCTTGTAATTCCGGGGAGAATGGAGCCTGTAAGCTTCGGGGTTACTATTTCTCCGTCAATCTTGAACATAACATTCATTGCGCCGACTTCTTCAATGTACTTGCGTTCCACACCGTCAAGCCAAAGTACCTGTGAATATCCCATTTCTTCCGCTTTTTCGCCGGCTCTGTTGCTTGCGGCATAGTTTCCGCCGCATTTAGCATATCCTGTGCCGCCTCTTACGGCTCTTACATCCTTATCCTCAATCATAATCTTTACCGGATTAAGACCCTCGGCATAGTAGCTGCCGACAGGCGAAAGAATGATAACAAATGTAGCGTGATGAACAGCGTGAACTCCCAAATTTTCATCGTTTCCGAACATAAACGGACGGATGTAAAGCGATGTACCCTCCTCGGACGGGGTCCAGTCCTTTTCAAGACCTACGAATGTATCAAGTATCTGCAAAAAGTCCTCCTCGGGTATCTGCGGAAGACAAAGCCTTTCGGCCGAGTTATTCATTCTGCGTACATTCTCTATCGGGCGGAAAAGCTGAACCTCGCCGTCTGCGCGGCGGTACGCCTTAAGTCCCTCGAATATTTCGGAGCCGTAATGCAAAACGGTAGAAGCCGGATGAAGCGAGATATTACCGAAGGGTATAATTCTTGCGTCATGCCAGCCGTCCTCACGGGAATAATCCATCATAAACATATGGTCGGTGAATATCTTTCCGAAGCCGAGCTTACTGCTGTCCGGCTTTGCCTTTGGGGACGAAGTTTTTGTTATCTTGATTTCCATTTTTAAGACACTTCCTTGGGTGCGCTTACTGCAAGTAATATTGCACAAGCATTTAAGAATATATTTAATAATACTGCCAAAAAAACGGTTTTTCAAGTGTTAAATTGCAAAAATAACAAATTGTTAATTTTTTATACAAATTCGGTGCTTTTACTTTATATAAAAAGCGTGCAGCCCTGTAATTTGAAATATTCTATTTTTTTATTTATAAGCTCCTCGGAAACACCCAGCTCTTTAGCAAGGCATTTGCGGCACATAAACCGTGTGCTTCCCCTGTTTATAAATTTTTTATATGCCCCTATATCGTTATGCTCAAGCTCTTTTCCGCAATTAATACAGGCAGACATTACTTTTTCACGACCTTACATCTGTAAACAAGGCAGCCGTAAGGCTCTATATCGTGAATAAACGCACCGTTCGTAACCGTTATCGTCTCATCGTCCCAAACGCTGTCAAGCTTAAGAGTTCTGTCTGTGCTTTCGGGAATACCAAGCTCGTCTATGGTCATACGAACCGCAGCCTTTTCTCCGCCGAAATTGAACATACCCACTGCTATATCACCGTTTTCAAGATTGCGCGCGTAAATTTTTACATTATCGTTCCATATGTTGGGGAGCTTAAATACCTGACGGCAATCCTTATCCTGATTTATTTTTATAAGCTCTTTATTGGTAAGAATACGGTGAGTTTCCTCATTCATATTCCTTATATCACAGCCTATCATAAGCGGCGAGCCCATTAAAGCCCATATTGAGAAATGGGTCTTATACTGCACATCGTTAAGTCCCTCAAGACCGACATTGCCCTTGCCGTACATTCCCACAACCAGCATATCCATATCGTTAAAGCAGCCCGCTCCGCCGTAAGGAAGTATAGCGTCCTGCTCCTCGGTAAGCTTTTTAATAGATTCCCATGTATCAAAAATATCGCCTGTTGAGCGCCACATATTCGCGCCCGTTTCACGCATCCACTCTGCGGTGTTGTCCGCTCCCCACGAGCAGGCACTGAAAAGAATATCCCTGCCGCAGTTTTTAAGCGCAAGACCCATACGGCGGTAAAGATATTTACCGTGTATAATATTGCTGTGATAGCAATAATCGTATTTGAGGAAATCTACGCCCCACTCCGCAAAGGTTTCCGCGTCCGTAAATTCGTGTTCAAAGCTTCCGGGGTATCCGGCACAGGTAAGGTTTCCGGCGCAGGAGTACATACCGAACTTAAGACCCTTTGAATGAACATAATCAGCAACGGCTTTCATACCGTGCGGGAATTTTTCGGGATCGGCAACCAATCTGCCGTCCTTGTCTCTTTCTTTAAGCGACCAGCAGTCATCAATAACCAAATAGTCATAACCGGCGTCCAAAAGTCCTGTTTCAACCATTTTATCCGCTGTTTCAAAAATCAGCTTTTCGTTTATATCGGCTCCGAATGTGTTCCATGAATTCCAACCCATAGGCGGCGTATTTTTTATCATTTTCTTGACCTCCGACAATAAATATTGTAAAATAAGTATATTGCAAAAAAGTGTTATTTTCTATAACCTTTTATTGCATTTATATGGATTTTTGTTTCAAAAAGGAGTGTGAACGAATGACCGTAGATTCCGAATTTATTTCTGCCGGCCGCAGGGACTGCTCCGATATGCACTCTTGGGGACCGGGTACCCGAACCTGTTATGTGGTGCATTACATAATTAAAGGCAAGGGAACCTTTTTAAAAAACGGCAAGGCTTACACTGCCGAGTGCGGGGAAAGCTTTGTTATACGGCCGTTTGATAACATTGCGTACTTCCCCGATGAAAACGACCCTTGGGAGTACACATGGATTGATTTTTCGGGCGAGCAGTATGCTTCTCTTTTTAAAAATATAAATTACCTGAAGGGAGATTGCATTATAGGCGGTGTGCCGAAAAAACGGCTTCTCTCCTTTTTTGAAATGCTGTGCGGTATGGACCCGTATCCATCCGAAATTAATACCGCAAGGGGACTTTTGCTCACAGTTTTGGGAATATATGCGGATACCTTTCCTAAAATTACCGAAAACAGCCGTGACAGCTATTTTGATACCGCCTGCCGATTAATTCAGCAAAACTTTTATAAGGACGAGCTTGACCTTGGCGTGATGTGCGATTTCCTCGGCGTAAGCCGTTCCACTTTGCACAGATGCTTTATGAATATGTGCGGAATTTCACCGGGGGCGTATCTTACAAAATACAGAACCGCCCGCGCAAAAGAGCTTTTGGAACACGGCGTATCGGTAAAATCGACCGCTCTTTCCTGCGGCTTCAGCGATCCGCTGTATTTTTCAAAATCCTTTAAAAAAGCTTTCGGAATATCACCGAACGAATACAGAAAAAAGTTTTTAATCAAAAAGAAGGAACAATAAAAATGGAAAAAAATCTTACCGACGGCAGCGTTTTTAAAAACTTGGCATTTTTCTCACTGCCGTATCTGCTGTCTTATTTTCTGCAAACCCTTTACGGTATGGCGGACCTTTTTATTATAGGCAGCTTTGACGGAACAGCCGCAACCACCTCTGTTTCGGTAGGCTCGCAGGTTATGCATATGCTCACCGTAATTATAGTAGGGCTTGCCATGGGTTCTACCGTAAGCATAGGCAACGCCGTGGGTTCGGGCGACCGTAAAAAAGCGGCAGTATATATCGGCAACACCGTTACGCTTTTTATGGCGCTTTCTTTAGTTCTTACGGCGGCTTTGGTGCTTGTTGTAAGTCCCATTGTAAACGCCGTTTCCACACCTGCCGAAGCGGTGAGCGGCACCGTCCGATATCTTACAATCTGCTTTTTGGGAATACCGTTTATCACCGCATACAATATAATAAGCTCGATTTTCAGAGGCTTGGGCGACAGTAAAAGTCCTATGTATTTTATAGCCGTTGCCTGCGCCTCGAATATTGTTCTTGACTATCTGTTTATAGGCGCTTTCAATATGGGACCCGCGGGAGCCGCGCTCGGAACGACGCTTTCACAGGGGCTTAGCGTTGCCGTATCGCTTTTTGTTATATTAAAACGCCGCTTAGGGATAGAGCTTAAAAAAGCGGATTTTAAGCCGCTTGGCTCAGTTATGGGTAAAATCCTTAAAATCGGAATACCTATAAGCCTTCAGGACGGCTTTATTCAAATATCCTTTATACTTATTACCGCAATCGCCAACCGCAGGGGATTAACAGACGCCGCCGCGGTCGGAATAGTCGAAAAGATAATCGGGTTTGTATTTTTGGTGCCCTCCTCAATGCTGTCTGCGGTATCTGCAATCGGAGCGCAAAATATCGGTGCCGGCAAGCCTAAAAGAGCGGTATCCACACTCGGTTATGCAATAATAATCTCCTCGGTATTTTCGGTGGCGGCGGCAGTTACGGTTCAGTTCGCCGCAAACGGAATGGTGGGTCTTTTCACGGACGACAGCGCCGTAATTCTATCGGGCGGTCGGTATTTAAAGGGCTACATATGGGATTGCTTTTTTGCCGGTATACATTTCAGCTGCAGCGGTTATTTCTGCGCGGCGGGTAAATCGGGATTTTCGTTTTTACACAATCTGCTTTCAATAATTCTTGTCCGTATACCCGGCGCTTATATTACTTCAAAGCTGTTTACAACCACCCTTTTGCCGATGGGACTTTCCTCAGCCGCAGGCTCGCTTTTTTCCGTTATTATATGCGCCGTCATACTGGCTGTTATGCTCAAAAAAGGTAATTATAAATCGGTCTGAAAATATCGGTATCAAGAAAAATTAAGCTTAATTTGTTGATAAAAAAACGCTATGACCTGCCGAATATATTACAATAAAAAAGTGCCTCAACCATGCATTGCATGTTGAAACACTCAAATATTAAAACAAGTCACTCGTTTTGCAGGAACGAATTTCATTAAAAAAGGACTTAGCGTACGCTAAGTCCTTTTTGGTGGGAGAGGATGGATTCGAACCATCGAAGCATAAAGCAGCAGATTTACAGTCTGTCCCCTTTGGCCACTCGGGAACTCTCCCATATTAAATTCCGCGGAAAAAACACAGCTATGCTGGAGCTGGTGGACGGACTTGAACCCCCGACCTGCTGATTACAAATCAGCTGCTCTACCAACTGAGCTACACCAGCATTTTTTCAGCGCCTAATTAATATACCATAAACAAATAGCAAAGTCAAGCAAAAAATATGATTTTTTGACTTTTTATTATAAATTACATCCGCCGCAGCAATCCTTTGATAATAATGAAATATCAAGCAATCCTTTCTCGGCATTTTTGATAAATCCCGACTTTTCGCAAAGCGCCCTGCTCGCCTCTGTACAGTACACATTTACAATACCTCTTCTGTGGGCTAAATGCAGTGTACTGCGCAGAATACCGTCAGCCAAAGGAAAGTCATTCTCGGGGTAAATTTTATATATTGTCATTTCATCCTTGCTAAGCCTATAAAGGCAAAAGCCCAAAGCTTCGCCGCCGCACCGCGCTTCCATACAGCCTGAATATTCGGACGCCGTAAGCCCGTTTTCGGCAAAATACTCCTTAATTCTGTTTTTATCCTGCACTGCGGCTACGGTCAGCATTAAGCATCCTCTTTTTTCTGCGTTATATTTGTAAGACGGCGCATTTCTCTTTCGTTTAACGGCCGCCACTTTCCCTGCGGAAGCATACCGAGCTTTACGCCTGCTATTTCCGTTCTTTTAAGCCTTATTACGGTAAGTCCCACAGCCTCGCACATACGCCTTATTTGGCGGTTTCTGCCCTCGTTGAGTATAAATATAAGCACAGTCCTGTCAGGCTTGCGCTCGGCGATAAAGCAGTCGCACGGCAGCGTCTTTTTTCCGTCTAACAGTATGCCCTCCTTCATTTCAAGGAGCTTTTCCTCACTCGATTCACCCTTTACGGTTACACGGTAGGTTTTATTTACATGGGAGGACGGGTGAGTAAGCCGATTTGCAAAATCTCCATCGTTTGTCATTATAATAAGTCCCTCGGAGTCACGGTCAAGTCTTCCGACGGGAAAGAGCCTTACCCCTGCGTCCGACACAAGGTCGCAGACATTTTTTCTTCCCAGCTCATCGCTTGCCGTTGTGACAAAGCCTCTTGGCTTATTAAGCATTATATAATGCTTTTCATTTACTGCCGTTACGGTTTTTCCTCTTACGGTAACCTTATCCCGCTTAGGGTCTACCTTTGCGCCCAAAACAGCCACATGGCCGTTTATTTTTACCTTTCCCTGCTCTATAAGCTCCTCTGCCTTTCTGCGCGAGGCAACACCGCACTCGGAAAGATGCTTTTGAAGCCTGATTTTATTGTCCTTCATTTTTTGCTCCTAAAAATTCAAAAATATGTATTTTATATTTCTTATCAGTATCTCCGCAATTCCGAGCGGCTCACTGTAAGGCTCCGCTCCTGTCAGCGCCTTTAACTCAACGGTCCCTATCACCTTGCCGTCAAGAGTATAAACCACAGAACCGAGCACTTCCCCCTTTTTTATCGGCGCATATAGGAACTTCGGAAGATTAACAGTACAATTAATATTTTGCGTCTCAAGTGTGTTTACCGTATAAGGCTCAATAAAAACCTGCAATTTTTCGGTATCCGAGCCTATCACGGGTATGGCGTACATTGAGGTTTTCGGGGAATAGTCGGTTTGTTTTATTTCAGAAAGTCCGAAATCAAGCAGAGCTGCATGGTCCTCCCAATCATTCGGGTCGTTAAGCGTGACCGCAACCGCAAGCTTACCGTCCTGTCTTGCCGCTGAAACAAGGCAACGACCGGATTTTTTGGTAAATCCCGTTTTTACGCCCACGGCGCCGTTATACAGCTTAAGCATTTTATTGTGGTTTTTAAGCGACCGCCTGTACGGCGGATTTCCGTAATTTAAAACGGCGGATTCACTTGCCGCCGCTTTGGCAAAGCTCTCGTTTTTAAGGGCATAGGCCGCAAGAGCGGCAAGCTCCGCCGCCGTTGTGTAATGTCCGTCTGCGTCAAGCCCCGACGGAGTGACAAAGTGTGTGTTGTTAAGTCCAAGCTCCGCCGCCTTTGCGTTCATTTTTTCCACAAACTGCTCGACGCTGCCGCCGAGCGCTATTGCGGTAACATTTGCGGCGTCGTTTCCCGAAGCCAGCATCATACCGTACAGTAAATCGTGATAAGTCACCCTGTCACCGGCAAGCAGCCCCATAGAGGAGCCCTCGACCCTTAACATATCGGCAGTTACGGTAATTTCCTTTTCCGGCTCGCCGTGCTCGCAAAGAAGCAAAGCGGTCATAATTTTCGTAGTGCTTGCCATGGGCAGTTTTTCGTCCGCATTCTGCGAAAAGAGTATTTCACCCGTATCGCCGTTTATAACCGCCGCCGCTTTAGCCGAGACGGCCATTGCTGATATTCTAACGCCCGAAAGCAAAACAGCGCATAAAACAAGACAAAGCAACCTTTTCATTGAGCCACCACCTTACCCTTAATTTTATTAAGAGTAAGCCTGCTATATGACAAGGTTGTGCGGCAAATCCGCTAAATCCCGCCGCATTACTGCGAAGCTTTATTTTTGTCCTTTTTAAACAGCTCTTTGGCTCTTTCAAGCACATCTGGTGCCATTGCCATCGCTTTATCAAAGGAGCTTAGCTCGTTATAAACCGGCATCATACGCACATTTCCGTCGCTTACCGCAATAAACGCAACGGGAGATACCGTTACGCCGGCACCGCCGCCTCCGCCGAAAAGCCCCGACTGCGTTTTACTCGGAAAATCACTGCCGCCCGTCGCAAGACCGAAGGAAACTTTAGACACCGGTATCAAAGTAACGCCGTCAACCACTATCGGGTCGCCGATAATGGTATTGGCGTCAACCATAGCGCGGAGCTTGTCCATAGTAACATCCATAATGTTTTTAATGCTGTTCTCGCTCATAATTCATTCCTCGTTTTAAATTTATTGTATTCCGAAAAGACTCCGTAAGCCATAATAAGAAGATTTATTATTCTGAGCTTTACAAGAGCCGAAAATGAAAATTCAGGCTTCCCCGACTCGAAATCCGCCGTTACATTGATCTGCTTCATCTTTACATTTGCCGCATTATCAAAAAAGCTTAACAACGGGTAAAACGAAGCGCATACCGCTCCGTATTCAACGGCGGTTTGCGCCGCGTCAGGCGAGGCCACCCTTATATCGATTTTAAGGCGCCGTATCATTATCTTTTTCAGTTGCTTTTTGAGCTTTCGGAGCACTGCTTTTACAAAGCCGAGTATTTCCTTTACGGCTCCCGAAAAGCCGTACCTGTCTTTAAGCTTTGAAAAAGTGTTTTCCTTTTTTTCTTCGCTCTTTTCGGGTTTTTCCTTTGGCTTTTCCGCGGATTTTTTTTCGGAATCATAAAGCTTTATACCCGCCAGCTTTATTTTAACCGAAAAATCGCCTTCAAAACTTAAATTTGCGCTTACAGGCAGAAAAAGCAGTCCGATTATCAAAACAATTACTGCCGCAATGATTATTAAGGCAATCACATTTACCCTCCTATCGGCTCGACTACTGTTCGGAGTCCTCCTCCATAGAAAGCTGCTCCGCTACATCCCTTTGGTCGTTTTCGTTTTTAGGGAGCGGCGGCAGCTCAGACAAATCGCTCATTGAAAAACAGCGCAGAAAGTTCTTGGTCGTGCCGTAAAGGAGCGGTCTGCCGGGTAATTCCAAGCGCCCCCGTTCCTCAACAAGTCCCTTTTCCACAAGGGTCGTAACAACGCCCGAACAATCAACGCCGCGCACCTGCTCAATAAACGATTTTGTAACGGGCTGATTGTACGCAACGACCGCAAGCACCTCAAGCGCCGCGGGCGAAAGCGGTGTCCTGCGTTTAATATCAAATGCTTTCTTTATATATTCCGCGTATTTTTCTTTGGTTGCAAGCTGGTACATATTTTCCATTCTGAGCAGCTGTATACCGCTGTTTTCAGAGTTAAGTTTCTCCGCCAGCTTTGCCATAATTTCCGTAACGGTCTCGGGTTCGATTTCAAAGACCTGCGAAAAGCGCTCTATACCGAGCGGCTCGCCTGCTGAAAAAAGAACTGCCTCAAACGCGGGAATAAGCTCTTTAACGGTCATTTTCGTTTATGCTCCTTGATCAGTGTTATCTGTGCGTCGTCGGAATCTCCGTCCACCCTTATGCGGTTCGCCTTGCAAAGCTCAAGCACCGCAAGAAATGTAGCCACAAGCTCCGAACGGCTGTGCGCGGTCTTATAAAGCGAGCCGAGCTTTTTGCTTCCCCCTGTCCATAAATTCCTTATAACAAAAACTATTTTTGTCGATACGGCAACAATTTTTTTTGCCACTATTTTTGTAAAAGGAGCGGTAGACGGCGGCAGCTTGCGCTGTCCCCTGCCCACTGCGGAAAGGTATGACAAATACATTACATCCTTTTGGTGAATAAGCTCGTAGGTCTTGTCCGGCTCGGGTTCATCGGGAAGTCTTACAAATCTGTCAAAACCGCCCTGCATATCCGAAAGCTTCACCGCAATCTGCTTACAAACCATATATTCAAGCAATTCACCCGTAAGTTCTTCCTTAAGTCTTACCGCTTCCTCATGCTTCGGCAAGAGACTTACGGTTTTTATATAAAGAAGTCTCGCCGCCATTTCGAGAAACTCGCTCTCGATTTCCATTTCCTCCGCCTTAAAAAGCTCTATCTGTTCAAGGTACTGGTCGACAAGGGATGTAAGCGGTATATCGTATATATTAAGCTTGTTTTTTGCAATCAGCTGCAAAAGAAGGTCTAACGGCCCTTCAAAGCCTTCGATTTTGTATGATATACTGTTTTCCATTACTTTATAAGCATAAACGGCAGACCTGCCAGAGTGTTAATTAAATCCATAACCTTGCCGGTAAGAAAATTAAGCGGAATATCAAGCACGCCGAACCACAAAAGTGCCAGAAGTCCCCAAAAAATATACCGCTCATACCTCATAAGGGCATAATACTGCTTATTCGGAAGTAGTGCGGAAAGCAGTCTTGAGCCGTCAAGCGGAGGTATCGGAATAAGGTTAAATACCGCCAGCGAAACATTTATATACGCAATATAAAAAAGGAAGAGATGTATATAAAGAAGCGCCGACCAAGCGGTAATAAAAAGTCTGACCGTATTTGCCAAAAGCATGGCTATAAGCGCCACAATAAGGTTTGAAAACGGTCCCGCGAGAGCGGTTAAAGCCATATCGGCTTTAGGTCTTTTAAAATTATTCGGGTTAATACCGACAGGCTTTGCCCAACCGAAGCCGAAAAGCAAAATACAGGCGGCTCCCAAATAATCTATATGCGCAAACGGGTTAAGCGTAAGCCTGCCCTGATAACGGGGCGTAGGGTCGCCGAGCTTTGACGCCGCAAAACCGTGCGCAAATTCATGAACCGGCAGTGTTAAAAAAATTACCACCAGAGATGATAAAATATATACTATCGCTCCGCCCATATTAAGGCTGCCGGATATTAGCTGACTCAGCACGGTATACCACTCCAATCTTAATAGTTATTATAACGCAAATTGCCTCCGATTACAAGAAAAAAATACGGAGCCTATAAGGCTCCGTAAAACTCTAAACACGGCACTGCTATGACTTTGATTTAAGATGTTTCTTCAGAATTATATTAATGTACTGCGATAAAGGTCTGTCATCCATTTCGGCCTCGTAGCGTATTTTTTCCAAAACATCGCTGTCGATCGTAATACTGATTTTTTCTTTAAGAGGTCTCATAATCGGTAATCAATCCTTAAAGAAAAGCGGAAGCTTTTCAAGGAATATTATATCCTTTCTGTCAGCGGCGTCGCCCTCTGCCAAAAACGCACAGGCGGCGGCTTCCGTTCCTCCCGCTTCCTTAACAAGCTCGCGGACCGCGGCAAGCGATTCGCCGGTGCTTATAACATCGTCTATTATAAGCACTCTTTTGCCTTTGAGCATTGCGGTCTCGCTTTCGCCCAAAAACAGGTGCTGTTCGTGCTGTGTTGTAATTGAGGTGACATTTACCTCGAGTGGATTGCGCATATAGACCTTCATACCCTTACGGGCGATTATGTAAGGCTTACCTGTCTGTCTTGCCATTTCGTAAGCTATCGGTATGCTTTTAGCCTCGGGAGTTAAAATAACATCAAACTCGGGAAGCTTTTTTAAAAGCTCGCGGCAGCCTGCTATTGTAAGCTCCACATCGCCGAAGATTATAAACGCCGCTATGTCAAGCTTGTCGCTTACGGGGAATTTTTCAAGCTTTCTTTCAAGACCGGCAATTTTCATTGTATAGTATTCAGACATAAATTTTCTCTCCCTAAATTATTCTTGCAGGCATTATGTATCAGCCGGGCGGCCAAGCAAGATTGCGGCGCGCCAGCATATGAAAATGTATGTGATGAACAGTCTGTCCGCCGTCCTCGCCGCAGTTGTTTACAACACGGTAGCCGTTGCCAAGGTTTTCCTGCTTTGCGATTTCGGCGACCGCCTCGAAAATATGCGCTATTTCCGAGCTGTTTTCGGAATTTATTTCATCGGCGGAGCCTATATGCTTTTTAGGTATAATAATTGCGTGAAAAGGAGCTTTCGGGTCAATATCCTTGAAGGCGTAAACATATTCGTTTTCGTATATTTTAGTACTGGGTATTTCCCCTGCCGCTATTTTGCAAAACAAACAATCTTCCATTTATTTCACTCCCATTTGAGCCGCGGCAACAGTCTCGACAGTTTGCAGAGCCGCATCGGCCTTTGTTATATCCTTTCCGCCTGCCATTGCCACATCGGGCTTTCCGCCGCCGTTTCCGCCTGCCGCCTTCGCAACCTCTCTTACAAGATTGCCCGCATGGGCGCCCTTTGCAACGGCTTCCTTACCGCAGGCGGCACAGAAGGTGAGCTTATCTCCGTTTACCGCAGCCAAAACCGCTATCACATCGGGATAATCCGCCTTTATGCTCTCGGCAGTCTTTTTAAGCTCGTCAGCCGGAGTGCCGTCAAGCCTTGCGGAAAGAACCTTTATTCCGCCGACATCACGGGCGGTGCTTATTATTTCATTTATCTTACCCGCGGCAAGCTTTGCCTCGGTTTTTTCAAGTTGCTTTTTGGTTTCTCTTAACTCGTTGCCTATTTGCAAAGCACGCTTTGCGATATCGCCTGCGGAGCATTTAAGAATTTCAGCCGTTTCATAAGCCAAGCGCTTATAATCATCCGCAAGCTTTAACACGCCGTAGCCCGTAACCGCTTCAATACGCCTTACGCCTGCCGCAACGCTCGATTCGGAGATGATTTTAAACAAGCCTATCTTTGCGGTGTTATCAATGTGAGTACCGCCGCAAAGCTCTACCGACTTATCCTTAACGCTTACTACCCGTACAACCTCGCCGTACTTTTCACCGAACAGCGCCATAGCGCCGAGCTTTCTCGCCTCGGCAATCGGCATTTCATTATTTTCAACCGTAATTCCCGAAAGAACCGTATCGTTTACAAATTTTTCAACTGCTTCTGTTTCTTCCGCAGTAAGGGCGGAGAAATGCGTAAAGTCAAACCTAACGGCGTTTTCATTTACAAGCTGACCCGCCTGCTCGACATGAGTGCCGAGAACAGAGCGCAAGCCTGCCTGTAAAAGGTGAGCCGCCGTATGGTTGCGCCTTATCGCGTTGCGGCGTTCGGTATTTATAGAAGCAACGACGCTGTCGTCAACCGAAAAGCTTCCCTTTTTAACCGTTCCGAAGTGGGTGAAAACGCCGCCGGCGGTTTTCTTAGTATCGGTTACGCAGAATTCCGCACCCTCGGCTGTTATAACGCCGGTATCGCCTACCTGACCGCCGCCCTCGCCGTAGAACGGGGTTTTGTCAAGAACTATAACCGCCTTTACGCCGTCTGCGGCGCAAGAGGTATGCTCGCCCTCTACAACTATATCAAGTACTTTAGCGTTACAGCTGTTTTCGGTGTATCCGCAAAAAACGGTAGACGGTATATTTTCAAAGCTTATTTCGTCGCTCTTCCAGCTCTCGGCATCCGCCGATTTGCGTGAGGAACGGGCAAGCTGACGCTGTTTTTCCATAAGCTCACGGAACTTTTCCTCATCAACCGTCATATTCTTTTCGGCAAGAATATCCTTTGTAAGGTCAAGAGGAAATCCGTAGGTATCGTAAAGCTTAAATGCGTCCTCACCTGAAAGAACTCCGCCCTCACGGGTAAGGTCCTTAAGCATATTAAGACCCTGATCTATCGTTTTATTGAAATTGCTTTCCTCATTTGAAATAACCTTTTTGATAAGCTGTTCTTTTTCAACAAGCTCGGGGTATCCCGCCTTGTTTTCGGCTATGACCGAATCGCACAGCTCGCACAAAAACATACGGTCAATGCCTATAAGCTTTCCGTGCCTTGCCGCGCGGCGGATTATACGGCGCAGAACATAACCTCTGCCCTCGTTTGACGGAATTATACCGTCGCTTATCATAAATACGGACGCCCTTATATGGTCGGTTATCGCGCGAATCGAAATATCCGTGCTTTCGTCCTTTCCGTATTCCTTGTGCGACATTTCGCACACCTTATTAAGTATGTTTCTTATGGTGTCGACCTCGAACATATTGTCAACGCCCTGCATTACGCAGGCAAGGCGTTCAAGACCCATTCCCGTGTCGATATTCTTATGCTCAAGCTCCGTATATGTGCCGTCTCCCATATTGTTGAACTGGGAGAAAACGTTGTTCCATATTTCCATATAGCGGTCGCAGTCGCATCCGGGTTTACAGTCGGGACTGCCGCAGCCGTATTTTTCACCGCGGTCGAAATATATCTCACTGCACGGACCGCAGGGACCTGTGCCGTGTTCCCAGAAGTTGTCTTCCTTGCCGAGCCTTACTATGTGGTTTTCGGGCACTCCTATTTTGTCACGCCAAATAGCGTACGCCTCGTCGTCCTCTTCATAAACCGACGGCCACAGAAGCTCCGACGGAATTTCAAGAACCTTTGTTAAAAACTCCCACGCCCATTCTATTGCCTGCTCCTTAAAGTAATCGCCGAAGGAGAAATTTCCGAGCATTTCAAAATAGGTTCCGTGACGGGCGGTGTGCCCCACACGCTCAAGGTCGGGCGTTCTGATACACTTCTGACAGGTAGTAACACGCTTTGAAGGCGGAGTTACCTCACCTGTAAAGTATTTTTTCATAGGCGCCATACCCGAATTTATAAGCAACAGCGACTTATCGTTATTAGGCACAAGCGAAAAGCTTTTAAGCCTCATATGTCCTTTCGATTCAAAAAACGAAAGATATTTTTCACGCAGATCGTTAAGCGAAGTCCACTCCATAAATATACATCCTTAAATTAATTAGTATTCAACCCATATATTATATACTCGGGCTTTTTATTTGTCAATGCCGCTGTTTATCATCGTTTTAAACTTTTCCTCGTCAATTACCTCAACGCCAAGCTTGTTTGCTTTTTCAAGCTTGCTTCCGGCGTCGTCCCCCGCCAAAACATACGAGGTCTTTTTAGATACCGACGAGGAGGTCTTCCCCCCGAACGACTCAATAAGCTTTGACGCCTCGCTCCTTGAAAAAGTCGGCAAGGTTCCCGTAAGCACAAAGGTA
>ERZ808266.50-NODE-50-length-48892-cov-9.137723_pt1 | contig 48892 bp, 77 predicted proteins | sample MGYA00521278_ERZ808266 | MGnify/ENA primary metagenome ERZ808266 (study PRJEB31516, sample SAMN03275591) | gut metagenome | biome: mammalia-associated habitat; material: feces | host: Papio cynocephalus | place: Kenya | collected 2012-08-02 ... | reverse complement strand
TCTGATTTGGTTAAAGAATTCTGGAGATATCGGAATTTCATAGAAAAAAAGGGGACGCAGATTGTAAAATGAAGTTGCAATAGCAAAAAAAAGAATCCATAGCGAAGATTCTGTGGTAGAATTGAGTAACCACCCAGCAATTCGAAAGGATCATCGCTATGGACGAAATTAATTATACCACAGAACACAGAAAAGGTCAACACCTTACAAGCGAAGAACGGCATATCATCGAGGTGCGATTCAACAAAGACAAGCAGTCAATATACAGAATAGCCAAAGAATTGGGACGACCGTATAATACCGTAAAGAATGAAATAACGCGGGGCACGGTTTTGCTGTACAATGGCAATGTCAGGCGATACAAGGCAGATACCGGACATTCCGTTTACCTCGAACATCGTCAGGAGTGCCGCAGGAAATACCGATGCCTTGAAACATCCGAGTTTCTTCAGTATGTCGGCAAGCATTTCATGGAAGATAAATGGTCGCTGGATGCTTGTGCCTGTCGGGCTATTGGCGATGGAACCTTTCAAAGAGAGAAAACTGTCTGCACAAAAACGCTCTACCGCTATGTGGATCTCGGCTTGCTGCCAATCAAAAACATGGACTTGCCGGAAAAGCTCAGCAGAAATACCAGGCAGCAGAAAACCAGAGAAAACAAGAGAAATCTCGGAAAAAGCATCGAAGAGCGACCGGAAAACGTTGATTTTCGTGAAGAATTCGGTCATTGGGAGATCGACAGCGTTCTCGGCAAGAAGAATGAAAACGAACCTGCCGTTGTAGCTTTAACAGAGCGTAAACTCCGCAATTCCATTTGGCTGAAGGTAAAGGATCATTCGGCAAAAGCTGTTGATGAGGCATTGGACGAGCTGTTTGAGACCTTTGGCGACAAGTATTGCGAAGTCTTCAAAACAATCACTTCCGACAACGGATCGGAGTTTGCCAATCTCTCACGGCTGGAAGACAAAGGCATCGGCATATACTTCACGCATCCATATACATCCTGTGAAAAAGGGACAGTGGAGTGCCATAATCGGATGCTGCGAAGGTTCATTCCAAAAGGCAAAAGCATAGATGACTACTCCGCGGATGAAATCATGATATTCGCCGACATCATTAATGCACTCCCGAGAAAACTGCTTGGTTACCGTACGCCGGAGGAACTGTTTGATGCAGAGCTTGACCGCATCTACGCCGTGTAATCCGTGCATCGGAAATGCTTTTCGCTCGTCGCTTTCTATCTGTGAATCTTTCGTTAACTATTGCAACTTGCTATTGCAATTTACAGAAAAAAAGGGGAGTAAATCATGTTACTATCAGAATTTCACCGCCTGCGCATCGCCGCCGAAGACTGCGAAACGCTGGAACAGTACATCGCCGAAGAAGGCGGAAGCCTGCCGGAAGAGTGCTACCCCGCCGACATGAGCGGAGACGCGCCCATCAAAATTTTAACCGTCATCTGGAAGCTGGCGCACGACTTTAACGCACCAAAAGTTCGGCAAATCAGCGGAATGACGCAAGTAGAATTTTCTCAAAATTACTTAATCGCTAAACGAACGGTCGAAGCTTGGGATATCGGCGAAAGACAACCGCCGGAATACGCGCTCGAACTGTTGGCGGCTGATGTTGTATCAACGAAAATTAAGGAGGTGGTCGGGGAAAGCTGAAAAATCGTCGAAACGGAGTAGCGTAGTAAATCTTCGGAAAGCAAGGCGACGGCGAAGCGAGGCAAGGAGCGCATGGCGAAACTACGATACGAAAAGCAAAGGAAGTGCATGGCAAATATAGGCAATGTGGAGAGATGCAAAGGCTCGGCGCAGTTGGGCATTGATTTGGCGGTCATGGCAAAGCAACGGCAAAGCAAGGCGAAGGCACGGAACGGTTCCGATGAGTCACGCCCTGAAACGGATAGGACAATCAAAGAAAAAGAAGGCAGAAACGCAGGAAAAGAAAGGAACAAAAAACATGGCAGATTTTGTAGCAAAAGAACTAAAAGTACGTTTAACATTTATCGAGGAAGTGTTAGGCTCTTCCCCATCGAGCGAGAAAATCTATAGCGAGTACATCGCAAGCAAAGCACCCGACCCGCTTGATACGGAAGACGAAATCGAAGCAATCGGCGAAGAGGAAGACAACAAAGGCGTGACGGTCTTCCCGAAGCAGGACGGTAAGCCTGGAGTGTGGGATTATCAAATCAAAGGGGCGTTTAAAGACGCTTGCGGCGGACTTTCCCGCGTAAAAACGACGGAATCCGCGAAAATCAAGGCATATAAGAAAGTGATTGACAAGCTGATTTTCGTCGAACCTCGCTTTGCGCCCTACAATATCAACGGCGAACTCGGCATATGCGAACGCCCACTGAGAACCAACGGCGCAACAGGCGAAAGAACAGCACTCGCTGCATCGGAAACACTCCCCGCAGGTTCTTCCGTCGAGTTTACAATTCTGCTTTTCGACGAAAAACTTGAACCGGCAGTCCGCGAATGGCTTGACTATGGCAAATACAGCGGCTTCGGACAGTGGAGAAACAGCGGAAAAGGACGCTTTACGTGGGAAGAAATCGAATAAGCAAAAAAAGAGAGCCGCAAGGCTCTTTTTTCATTCTTCCTTTGTTATTCTTCCCTTCTCTTTTTCACTATTTTATTATATTTTTGACATTTTGTCAATGCATTATTGTAATTCCGTTCAAATTGTGGTATCATTTTTCAAAACCGAAAGGAGCATCATTATGAAGTCAAAAGCAATTAGTATCATTTTAGCTATTTTCGCCGTTGCAGTGATATGTGTAACGCTGCTTGTCGCTCACGAGCTCGGCGAAGTTCAAAAGCGCAAGAATCAAGAGGATTTTGAAAACAGCGAACTCGGTCAACTGCTCGAAATCATGAACGAGAACCACGAACGCCGTCAAAAGCTTCTCGAAGAGATTGACAAGGACATCGAAGAAGCCGAAAAAAGAATAGAGGATGTGAAAGGCAAATGAAAGTATTAAAAATTTTCCTTCTGTTCCTGCTTGTAATGGCTCTCATGGGCGCGTGTACGTTTTGGCTCAGAGCGAAGTGGGACAGAGAATACGAGCAGACCGAATTAGGTAAACGCAACCATGAAATTTCCGAAAAGACCAAAGAAATCAACGAGAATAACGAGAGTATCAGACAAGCGTTAGACGAAATAGACGAAAGAATAAAAGAACTCGAAGGCTTAGAATAAAACCAAATCATTCCAAAAAGAGCAAGGAATCACTTCCCTGCTCTTTTTTTATTTGCCCTGTTCTTTTGGCTTGCCGCCGTTTAGAATCCGCTTGCAGAACTCGTGAAAAGCCTCCCACGAATCATCATCCAACTTGGCAAGTGTCGTTATCACTTGTTTTTTAAATTCGTTATCATCGTTCAAAATCTTCCCGAAGACATCAATCAATTGGTCTTCAAGTGTTTTTTCGGCGAACATTTCGCCTTCTCCGTTAAGAAGCCAATTCTCGTTGACGTTGTACGTTTCGCAGATTTGCCTTATCAGTATCGGTTTTACTTCTGTTACATCGTACTCAATGTTTCTTATGACAAACGGCGATACTCTCATGTTGTCAGCGAACTTTTCTCTGGATAATTTCAGCTCTTCACGGAGCTGTTTTACCCTCGCGTTTATCTCTTTCATGGTTGTCCCTCCTTTCGTTAATATTATACCATTTTATGTATGTACTGTCAATACATATACGTAAAAATAATTATACTAAATTTCTTGCAAGGTATTGACAGTACCTGAAATGTGTGTTATAATATACTCGTAGTACAGAACATCAATCATGCAAGGAGGTGAAAACATTGACAGAAAAACAGAGATATCAAGCTGAACAAATCGCAAAGACATTAAAAGACGTAACTGATTATCAGAAAACCGTTATCTCAGCATATGCCGAGGGACTTTGCAAGGGCATTGAAATCGCCAACCAAACAAAGAAGACCGGCAAAGCCGAGAAACTGGAAGAAAAAGCCGAAAAGAAGAAGGACGAAGAATGAAACTCTACAAATTCGGCGAGTGGACATACGTAGACAAAACCATCGCCGAGAATCACCACATCTGCACCCGCTGTCACGACCAAATCACAGCAGACCACATCGGGAAGCCCGTCCTCATCACATTCGATGGAGACAATATCGAGTATATCTGCCCCGACTGCACGACAGACTTCTTCTTTTACAGCCTCGGCAAAACCCTCGAATCGCTGAACTGCGACCCCGTAGACACCGAGCAGGAGGAAGAAGACCGAAAGGAGCGCATGAGGAATGCCGAGATATCTGTATGACGTGTCAAACCTGCACACACAGCAGCTCGAAACAAACAAGAGAGCGGCGGCGAAGAAAGGTGTTGCGTCACACAATGCAGTCGACCCGAAAGACATAGCAGTCTGCCTGACCTGCACAGCAAAGAAATGCACAGGCGCACAGGCTTGCTTTAAGCAAAGAAAGAAGGAGTTAGAACAATGACCGAGACCAATGAGATAACGGCTCTCGCCAATATCTATACCGAGGATATCATTCCCGAAGGCGTGAACCTCGTCGAGATTAAAAGCGAACTGGTACTTGAAAACCACCTTGCAGACCTTATCGAACCCATCAATGAGTTTTGCGACAGAGTGGAAGCCGTGCCGATATCGGAAGACACCGCAAAAGACTACCGCAAGGCAAGAACAAAGCTCCGCAAAATGACAGCGAACTTCAGCGACTACGTAGCCGGAGTTAAAACTGCAGTCCTTGCCGGATATATCGACTTCGAGAACGACGCAAAGAACATAAAAAAGCGTCTCGAAACCGCCGACAAGCACATGAAGGAAGCTCTCGACAGCTTGAAAGAAAATGCCCCAGAAACGTCCACAACGCCCTCAGAGGACGCTAAGCTCTATAGGCTTACTTACATTGCCACAGGCACTAAGGAGCAGCTCGTGAAGCTCAGAGACTTCATGAAGCAAGAGGGCATACAGTGCGAAGATTATAAACCATACAGGGAGTATTGATTATGGAAAACATGGATATATACAACAAGCTCCGCGCAGTACCGCCGGAAGCGATTAAACCGATAGCCGCCGGAAGACTTAAAGGAATGTCGGATATCAACCCGATGTGGAGAATCAAGGCACTAACTGAGACTTTCGGAATGTGCGGTTTCGGATGGAAATACGAAATAACGAAACAGTGGCTCGAAACCGGAACAGACAATGAAATCCGCGCTTTCGTCAACATTAACCTCTACGTCAAGGTTGACGGAGAGTGGAGCGAAGCAATTCCAGGCACAGGTGGTTCTTCCCTCACAACAGTCGAGAGAAACGGCGCGTATGTGTCAGACGAAGCGTACAAGATGGGATTAACAGATGCTCTAAGCGTTGCTTGCAAGGCTTTAGGCATGGCGGCAGATGTATACTGGCAAAACGACAGAACGAAGTACACAGCCGCACAGCAAGCGAGAACGGCACATACACCGCCCGTTGGCGAGATATCGGTGAGCGAACTCGACAACATGGAGCAGAAACCGAAAGAGTACAAATGCGCAGTGTGCGGAAAACCGTTTGAAGCATTTACAGACAAGAGCGGCAAGACATGGAACGCCGGACAGGTTTACCACATGGCGGAGAGAGCGAACACCGACGGCGTAGCAAGATGCAGAAACTGCTCGACGGCGGCAGGTACAAAGAAAAATGCCTAAGCGCGGAAGCGGAAAACTGTACGAGCTGAACGGTGAGACGCACACGCTGACAGAGTGGTGCAAGCTCTACGGAGTGCCGGTGCAAAGGACACGGGGCAGAATCAGCGGCGGCAACTACACCCTCTACGAAGCTCTCACAACGCCGCAGGAGAACCCCATAAAATCACGTAAGCGAAAGGAGGTACAGAAACATGAAAAAGACAACGGAGATAATCGACGAGAGACAGCTTGTGAATGAACTGCACAGCAACTGGAAAACACGCGGCTACACCGACGGCGGCATGGCTGAACTAATTGAAATAGCTCCGAAAACAATGTGCTATAAGCTCAGCGGAATCAACCCTGCCGACAACGGCGGAAAAGCTCATTTTAAAGTCAACGAGATACTGCAAATAATCCACTATCTCGGATTCAAGCTCTATCTTGTTAGAGAGGATGATGTGAAATGAACATCCCCGAAAGATGGATAGCAAAACTCGATATGCTCCCTCCGAAGGACTTCAAAACGCTTATGATGGCGATTCTGAAAGGTGAACATGAACCCGAGGTTTCCCCGAGATATCAACCCATAGCAAGCGACATTTACGCAGATATCGGGCGACTGAAACGAGACAACGAGTATCAGAAAAAACACCGCTCTAAATCTGACAGTCAGACGAATGTCAGACGAATGTCAGATGACAGTCAGACGAATGTCAGACAAGAAGAGAGAAAAGAAGTCTCTCCCCCTTGTTCCCCCTCTTCTTTTCCCCCACACCCCCTTATTAACTCCCCCTATAATCCCCCTCTTCAAGAAAAGAGAGAAGAAGCACTAACGGGCGTGTGCGCGGGCGCGTGTGCGGAAGAGCAGATACCATTCACAGCTTTTGAACCCCTTGACCCCATAGAAGCCGAGATTAAGCACAGAAAACCGACGATAGCGGAGCGTTTTGAAGCCTTGTGGGCGGAATATCCGAAGAAACAGGGCAAAAAGAACGCCTTTGAGAGCTATCAGAGAGCGATAAGAGATGGCGTAAGCGACGATACCATAGCCGACGGTATTAGGCGGTACAAGGACTACATAGCGTCAAGACCCGACGGAAAGAAGTACACCCTTGACGGCTCAACGTATTTCTGCCAGCGGCGATGGGAAGACGAGTACGAGACAAGTGCAGAGACAAGAGACGCGAATAGCAAGCCGCCGTGGATGTCGCAGGAAGACTGGGAGGACATGAATGCAGTATTCGGATAATCCCTTCGCGGACACTCTCTCAAAAATCGCGCAAGCCGCAAAAGAAGCAAATCCGCGAGAAGCCGGAGATTACACCCAAGGCGGGATACTGTACTGCGGTAAATGCCACACTCCGAAAGAGACCGCAGTCACCCTCGGAGGACGCGAAACAAAAGTGTCGTGTATGTGCAAGTGCCGTGAAGAACGGGAAGAAGCGGAGCGGAAAAAGTTTCTGCACGACAGCCGCGCCGAAGTACTCAAAGACAGCGCGTTCAGCGATAAAGCACTCCGCAACTGCAACTTCGAGAACGACGACGGCACAAACCCCGAGCTGACAAGGAAATGCCGGAACTACGTTGAGAATTTCGAGCGGTTCAGCGACAGCGGAAAAGGACTTCTCTTCTTCGGCTCGTGCGGTACAGGCAAGACATACGCCGCTCTTGAGATTGCAAACGCGCTGATGGACAAGCTTTACTCCGTCAAGTTCGCTACATTCGCGGCGATAGCAAACGAACTCTTCGACAACCCCGAAAAGCAAGGTTACATAAACCGCCTTGCACAGGACTACGACCTCTTGTGTATCGACGACTACGCCGCAGAGAGAAACACACCGTGGATGAACGAACAGCTCTTCGCGGTGATTGACGCACGGTGCAAAGCTCACAAGCCGCTCATAGCCACCACGAACCTCACGAGAGACGAGATGTTCGACAGAAAGAACATAGACCGATACCGTATTTGCTCACGCCTGATGGAGCTGTGCATAGCGGTAGAGGTAAACGGCAAAGACCGCAGAATCGCGGACTATATCAAAAACAAAGCAGAGTTTGAAGACCTGCTGAACCAATGAAAGGACTAAATACCATGACTGACAACACACTTTTCACCGAATTCACACCGTGGAATCCCGCAAGCCGCAAACCTAAAGCGTCCGGCAAATACCTCGTTTGGACAGGAGACGGAGACATGATGATAGCCGACTACTCCGTCAAGTACGACGGATGGGGAATTCTTCGCGACGGCGGCAGAACCTACGAAATCAAAAACGTTGAGTTCTGGATGAGCGTTCTTCCTCCGACGATATTCTGAGCGAAGCGAAAGGACAAAGGCGATGAAACAAAGGCTGATACAGAATGCAATCGCAGCAAGCGGTATCACAGGCACCGTATTCACCATCTCGATGGGGTTTTGGTGGTATACAGTTTCCTCAGACGTTGTAGCGACAGTATATATCCTTGCTGCTGTTATGCTCACAGTGTTGATAACGACCGTCAGAGAGATTTACGAAGCGCATGAACGAGAGTTTTACGGAAGGCTGAAACGCGGCATCTGCACACACAAGGTCAAAATCAAGTACGACAGCCACGGAATGCACACCGACAGTCAGCGTCTCGGCTACGTATCAGCCGAAACAATCAGAGAGGTGTGCGGAAGATGAACATAGCGTGGGTGTGGCACAAGGCAAGCGAGGAAAAACCCGAGAAAAGCGGCGTGTACGTCGTGCGGCTGATAAGCGGCGTGTACAAGTGCATCCCATACAGCGCAGAACATGGCAAATGGAACGTCACCGCGACGCTTGATTTCTCTCTCGAAGTCAAAAGCGTCGTGTGGTGGGCGGAGATAATCACGCCGGAGCATTGGCTGATTACAGAACCCAGCCGAATATACGAACGACAGCACAGAGAGAAAATACGAAAACAAAAGGAGAACAGCAATGACGGCAGGAAATCATAATAAATGCGTGTATTGCGGCGCAACAATCCCCGAAGGAAGACAGGTATGCGGAATTTGCGAAAGAACGTACTCCAACGAATACTCGGAAGAGTTGCGTTACCTCTGGAAGGTGCTGAAAAAGACCGAAAACAGTCTTAAAACAGCCGATAAGAGAAACGCACCGAACGAAGAAAGAGCAAATCTCCGCAAAAGACGCGATATGCTGTACACGATAATCAACATAGTGGAGGATAGAGGAACGTGAAGTGTCTGGTAAAGAAAACACAGTACCAAAAAGCGGAAAACGCACTCACCACCGAATACGGAATGTGGCTGCTTGAATATGTGGACGTTGCTTTCGGCGTAACGCTTGCTGAAAACTACGGCTTCCGCGAAAAGAGACTGCAAAGGTTTTACGACGGCAACCGTAACGGACTTACGGCGATGGTGAACGACAATATGCCGACGGCAATTTACGTCAACAAAGGTAAGGGCAGACGCAAGGGAGACAGCGCAGACCTCATCGACGATGGAGTAGACACGACCGAGTACATGATAAAGCGCGAACTCAGTCACATAGGCTTCTCCGACTGCGATTTCGACGCACTTTCCCCCGAAAACAAATGCAACGAGAACACGCACCATACCCAGCTCGAAGTTCTGTCGCACAACGTGAGAACGGCATGGTACGAAGCGAACGCAAGACGTGCTGTCAGGCTCTACACGGCGTACACGCTGATTTATATGCATGACACCTACAACTACGGCGCGGAGAGGTTAGACCGCCTGTACGCGCTTGTAGCACCTCAGATAAAGAACTACATCGAACGTTTTTTGATGGGCAACCGCCGTATTGACAAAGACCTGTACAAGGAACTCGACGAAATGCACGAGAAACTTGAAAAGTGCGGACTGCACCTCGAAGAAGTGGCGAAAGAAGATGCAGTGGCGGTAAACCGAAAAGAACCGCCGAAAGAACCAAAGAACCCGTTCATCCCTCTTGACATGGGCGAGTACGAGAAAATCATGAAAGAAGTTGCCCGAGTGGCACTGTAAGGAGATACATATGAACTTTAAACTTAAAGCAGGAGCATTAACACCAATAAGAGCGCACAAACAGGACGCGGGGATAGACCTCTTATCTCCTGTTACGGTCACGATTTACCCCGGAGACAGCGCGGTGATAGACACAGGTGTGTGCGCGGAGATACCCGAGGGATTCTGCGGTCAGATATGGAGCAAAAGCGGACTGAACGTCAATCACGGCATACTCTCGACAGGATTAGTGGACGCAGGCTATGATGGAAATATCAAGATAAAGCTCTATAACCAGTCTCACGAGGTGTACACCGTCAATCGCGGAGACAAGATATCACAGCTTGTGGTGACGGCTTGTGATACAAGCGACGTTGTTATAGTCGACGAAATAGCAAGCGGAGAACGCGGAGCAAACGGCTTCGGCAGCACAGGAAGATAACCGCAACGGAATTGAATAGTTCAGCCGCGCTTCGAGAAGCAAAGGAAACGAATTGCTATGATAGGCATAGCGCAGAAGCGATAAGGAATAGCGAAGCAGGGACAAGCGCAGCAAAGGCAAGGAAAGGCGACGCTGAGAGCGGCAACGGAAAGGCAACGCAAGGAATCGAATCGCAACGATAGGCGTAGCAACGGAACAGCAGTGCTAAGATAAGCTGCGGAATGGCACCGAATCGCTACGACAGGACCCGAAACGGAATCGAAGAGCAGTGATGCGCAGCGAAACGGAAACGCAAAAATACCGCGCCGGGCGGAATCCGGCAGAAAGGATGAAAGTATGAAAATCGACACAAATAAGTATTATGTCGTAAGAGGAGGCAGCAGATTTTAAGATGATAGAGCACCTCGGAGACATAACAAAAATATCCGGCAGGACAGCTCAGCCTGTCAGAGTAATAATAGGCGGCTCGCCGTGTCAGGACTTGTCCGTTGCCGGAAGACGCGCAGGACTGGACGGAGAACGCTCAAGTCTGTTTATGGAGCAAATTAGAATTATAAAGGAGATGCGCGAAACATATGGAAAAGAATACCCTCGATACATGGTGTGGGAAAACGTCCCCGGAGCTTTCACCTCAAACGGAGGAGAAGACTTTAGAAAAGTCCTCGAAGAAACGGTCAGGGTCGCGGACGAAAACGCCGTTATACCTCGACCTCCGCAAGGAAAATGGAGAACAAGCGGCTGTATCATGGGTGACGGATTCTCCGTTGCTTGGCGTGTACTCGACGCACAGTTTTGGGGAGTCCCCCAGCGTCGCTGTCGAATCGCGCTTGTCGCAGATTTTGGAGGAGAATCCGCTCCCGAAATACTCTTTGAGCGAGAAAGCGTGTCGCGGCATCCTGCGGAGGGCGGAGCAACGCGGAAAAAGGTTGCCGGAGATGCTGCAGAATGCGTTGGAATCACGAATCGCGGAGCTTACACAGGCGAAATAACGGAAACTCTCCGAGCGGAATCGCACGGCGCTTTGCCTATGGTCGGCAGATACGATAAGTCGGCGGGATTTTGCGACGGAAACTCGGCAGATGCGCGGTCGGTGGGGTTTGAGGAAGAACGCTCGCCTACGCTGAGAGCGGGTGCTATTCCGGCGGTTTGCGCGGTTGACAATCACGGAGCGGACAGCAGAGTTGAGCTATCGAAGGATGGGAATGTGCAGACGCTGACCTCCCGCATGGGTACGGGCGGCAACAATACTCCGTATATCATGCGGCAGACAAAAGCGTACGGAATCTGCTCTCAAAACTCAAACTCCATGTTGTCCGATAATCCCGACAGCGGCATATATGAGGCGGAGACTTCGCGTACTCTCGACACAAGCGGAGGTAATCCGTCAAGCAATCAGGGCGGGATTGTGATTGCAAAAGCGGTGTGTGCTACAACCGGCAAATTTACTCAAATTGAGGAAAACAAAACCATGACTATTTGCGCGAGAGATTATAAAGATGAACCTATTGTCTACTCTGAGACGCGATATACAGTGTATAGACTGACTCCGCTCGAGTGTGAGCGACTGCAGGGATATCCTGACGGATGGACTGACATAGGAGCGTGGACAGACTCAAAAGGCAAACTGCACAAGGAGAGCACAGACTCCGCGAGATACAGAGCCTGCGGAAACAGCATAGCACTGCCGCCGTGGAGATTCGTCCTCGGAAGACTGGCGGAACAGCTTGAGCGCGGCGCAACTATGGCGAGCCTGTTTGACGGCATAGGCGGATTCCCGCTGATTTGGCGGGAGCTTGGCAATGTGACGGTATGGCAGAGCGAAATCGACGAATTTTGCGAAGCGGTAACAAAAGTGAGGTTTGGATAATGATGAGAGATTACGAAGACCTTAGCTTTACGAAGCAGGATTTCGACAGACAGAGAAAGGAGCAGACAAGGATGAATAACTTTATCGAACTGCACGACTTAGAAGGTAAAAGGATGCTTATATCCACAAATCACATAACTAATGTGTGCGAAAGATACATGGATAAGCAAAATGCGGTGATATATTTTGACACCGCCGGCGATATGGAAAAGGAATTAAAAGCCGACCTTGTTTGCCTCGGGCTAAGACGTGCAGAAGGTGGTGTTCGTTCGAGTATATCACAATGTTTCAACTCCAATAAAGGCAAAGCCGATAGATATTATCCTTGCTTTTGGTGGACTGACGAAGATAAATCAGCTTTTGAGCAAGTATACAATATAACCCATAGTGATGCTTATACAGTCTACGGTTTTAAACGCACCGGATGCGCAGGATGCCCGTTTAATAGTAAATTTGAAGAAGAACTGAAAGTCTTACACAAATATGAACCCAAATTAGCAACCGCCGTTGAACATATCTTTGCGCCATCTTACGAATACACTCGTGCCTATCGCAAATTTAAAGAAAGCAGGAGAAAGAAACATGACTAACAAAGCAATATTAGTAATAGATATGCCCGAAACTTGCGGTGGTTGTCCTTTGTGTATCGGAGACGAATACGATTTAGTATATGAATGCTGCTTGAAGTATAAGGGATATGTCGGAGCAAAGGATAAACCTGAGTGGTGTCCGTTGAAACCGGATTCCGCCGACATTGCGCCTGTAATACACGCGCGGTGGATTGATAACGGTCGTGGCGGGTACGCTCATGCGTATTTCTGTAGCAATTGCGGTTGGCTTGACGGATATCCGATTGAGGATAGATTCAACTATTGCCCGTGCTGCGGAGCAAAAATGGATGAAATCGAGGATGAAGAATGAACAATAAAACAGACCGCGCAAGCGAAATAATGAAACAAATGGAGTTTGTCGAGCAACTCACACAGAAGCTCAATAAGACTATATACCTCAACGCACAAACAGCTATAGGATATAGCGGTATGTGCGGACACACTCAGGTGCAGTCCGACATTAAGCGGCTCAGGCGTGAGCTGATGGAGCTGTCGAACATGATAGGTTGTCAGTGCGGGAGGTAAAACATGACTAAGAAACGATTCATTAAACTGCTGATGGGGAAACTCCACTATTCCCGAAATAATGCGAGAGCATACGCTGATGATATTGTGAGATGGCGTGAAAAAGCAAACATCAACAACGCCATATGGAAAAGCGAGGGAGACAAGACGCGGGAATTAGCACCGACATATTCAGGATATTTCGCGTGGATGCTAATAAATGAGACATCGAAAAGTTTTACCCCAAACGAAGGAGACACAAAATGGAACAGTATAACGAAATCCTCAAACTGAAAGCAATGCTCGAAGAAGCGGGAATAGTGTTCGACTTCTACCCGCGAAAAGAGGTGCACGACGAATGGGACGGATACCAAATATGCTATCCCGCAAGCGCAGGAAGAGTGTGCAGTGTCATAGAGGGAGCATTAACCTACGGCGGAGTGTGCGACAGACTGGAAATCATGGGACTGCTGACGAAAGAAGAACGCAAAGACGGCACCGTTAAAGGCTGGCTTACGGCGGAGGACGTTTTTGAGAGAATAAAGAAACATTGGGAGGAAAACTATGGACGCGATTGAGTTTTTGAAAGAAAAAAGGAGAATGTGTAAAACCATATGCAATTGCGACGAATGCGACATTTACAAAGAAAACTCTGACTGCGATACGAGATGCTTTGTTTATCCGAAAGAAGCCGTTGAAGTTGTAGAAAAGTGGGCAAAGGAACACCCCGTCGAGACGAGGCAAAGCGAATTTTTGAGGCATTATCCTTATGCGCCGTTTCCCATCGGTCAGGACTTCTTGCCACTTTGCCCGCGCTCTATAGACTATAGGCGTACTTGTCCGCGTGCGCATCTACTCACGGCAGAGAAGGAATGCACGTGCGATGAGTGCAAGAAAATGTATTGGCTTGCGGAGGTTGACTGCAAAGAGAGAATAGTGAGACAAGAATGCAATGCAAAATAAGCGACTGCTTCAATTGCCCATACCCCGATTGCATTAATGATACGCCACCGAAAGAGAAAACCGAAAAAGCAAAAGAATATGAAAAAGTGTGGTCGAAAAAGAGACGCAAAGAATGTGCCGAGAAAGGCATTTGCACGAGATGTTTTAAAAGACCCACCACCAAAGGATTTAAAACCTGCAACGAATGCAGGGTACGCACGAGTCGACAGCGAAAGGAGTGTTACCGAGCCGCCACAGATTGCACACCGCGCTTTCTCTTTGATGGCATAAATCTCTGTTCGAGGTGTGGAAAACGTCCTCCAATGAAGGGGCACAAGATATGCGAACAGTGCTATTCGAGAAACAAATCACCGTTTCCTCTAAAGAACAACCAAAACAAAGCATTTCGCGAGGAAATAGATGGATTTTGGAACGGTTACAAAAAATGACTAAAGAACAAATGCAAACTACCCTCCGCTCATTGATACAGCGTGAGCGCGACAGTCCCGAAGCGGACACAATGCGGCATATACTGAACCTTGTCGAACATATGCCAGAGATACAGAACTGCCCGATGTGCGGCAGGATGTACCATATCGAAAACAAACACGAATGCGAGGTGATACCACGAAAACGGTAATGTTTAAAATCGACTATCCGCCGACAAAGGCGGGAAAGACAGCGTGGAACAGACGCTATGGGCTGAACGCGTACTACGCAGGCAAACATTGGGCAGTGCGGCAGAAAGATGCGGAATATTGGCACACCATAACACGCGCCGCAGTCAGAGAGTGCATTAAAAAGCCTGTGATGTTCGATAAGCCGGTTGCGTTTACATACTGGTTTAACTCTCAATTAGATTTGTCAAATTGCAGCTCCTTCGTGAAACTCATAGAAGACGGTACGAAAGACTTGCTGATACACGATGATAGCCGCAAATATGTTAAACAAATCAATATGCTATGGCACAACGAAGACTATATTTTAGTGAAAATACAGGAGATAGACGCATGAGCAAAGAAAACCGCGAAACAATCCTTAACGAGGTAAAAAAGATAATCTGCAACGACCGCAACGAGCAGTACGGAGAGCCGGAAAACAGCTTCTCCATGATAGCGGATTATTGGACAACATATCTCAAACATAACTGCGTCGCACCGGGTGCGGACTGCGGCGTGGATGCGCGAGACGTAGCTATTATGATGCTGCTGTTCAAGCTCGGACGAATGGAGACAAGCTATTTCGAGAGCTACGACAGCTTCATTGACGCGATAGGCTATATGGCTTGCGCAACGGACGTGGAGTTTCCGAAGAGAAAATGCGTCTGGGAGAAAGATAATGCAGATACTTAAAATAATCGTCGCGATACTGCTGTACACATACGCCGTCGGCTATTTCATCGGAGCGTTTGCGCTGTACGAAGCACCGAACGCAAAACCTGTCAAACCGAAGCTGAAAGCCATGATGTACGGACAAATAGCGGTTGAAGTCATAGCCGCTACATTACTGCTTAGAAATTGAAAGGAAGTGTTGACTTATCGCAAACTTTAATTTTAACAAGGTTATCCTCGGAGGACGTTTGACGGCAGACCCCGAGCTGAAAACCACACCGTCCGGAATTTCCGTAGCATCATTTACCGTTGCGGTCAACAGACGTTACTCCGGCAAAGACGGAGAGGAAACTAAAGCGGACTTCTTCAATATAACCGCATGGAGACAGACGGCTGAATTCATCACGCGCTATTTCAGAAAAGCAAGTTCCATCTGCGTAGTCGGAACTCTTCAAACAAGAACATGGACTGACCAACAGGGGCAGAAGCGTTTTGCTACTGAAATTGTCGCTGACGAAGCACATTTCGTTGACGCGAAGTCGGAAATGCCGCAACCGCAAGCCGCACCGCAGTCAAGCTACATCCCCGACGCATACACCCAACCGAAAGCAGCTGCCATAACACCCACGTTCGAGGACATAAACCCCGATTCGGAAGAACTGCCTTTCTAATCGGAGGTGAATATGCAAGAACCGCCTACACTCGAACAGTTGCAAAAGATGTTTCCCGACTACCCATGCGGACGCGAAAAATGCAAGTATCAAGGGAATCGATTGTACAAAGCGAAACAGTGCGCGAATATGGATTGCGCCGAGTTCAGAGCATGGTTTTCCAAAGCATGGGCTACCATCCGCAAGAACGTAACTAAATAAAATAAAAAAAGAGCAAGGAATCACTTCCCTGCTCTTTCCTATTTTGCGTGTCTTGCAATGCTCAGTACGGTTTTCTCAGACAACTCTGCTGTTCTGTCTGTCACTGCAACAATAACTGTCACAAGCCGTATAATCAGTTCAAGACGTTCTTCTGAGCATCTTTGCAGTATCTCGGTTATCTCTGTTATTATCTGTTCCTTCATTTTGCACTTCCCTTCTTTTTCTGCTGTCGATTATATCACGCGAACGTCCGTTTGTAAATAGCCTTTTGAAAGAATTTGTGTTCATTTTAAAAGATTTTTATTTTTCACGAGCAATTTTGCGAAGCGCAAGAGAAGGATTATACCTTTGTCGTTCAATTTGCTTACGATATCTGCCAGTTTAAGTCTGCATTCATTCATCTGTCTATTTCCTTTCTTCTGGTAATATTTGCTAATTCAAGTTTAGCACGCCAACTCTTAAAAGGCAATAGCTGTTTTTGATATACCATCTTAAAAGATAATATAAAAATGTTACGTTTCTACATTCGACAATTTAGGCTGTTAGTAAACGCTAATTCAACATTGACAAATAATTTGACAAAACAAAAAGAGCGTCAATTCAGAAGAACGCTCTTTTTTGCACAGCAAAATCAAAAAACAAAGGAGGAGACATTCATGGCAGAAACCACGAAAGGAAACGGAGGGAGTTGAACCCTCGTAAGCAGTCTGTTGACCACCAAACGACCGATTCGCCGTTCCCATGTGCGACAGCTCAAAAGCTGCCGCCGACAAAAAAACAAAGCCGAAAGGAACACAGCCATGTTTATTCGCGCTTTGCGGAGTTGAACCGCCGTTGTACACATTCTGGTATCGTCTGCCGTTGAACGTATAGCGCGATATCCGAGCGGTCTTACAGTGAATTCGTCTGTTTTGCTCGGATATTTTGAAAGAAAGGAGTTTCAATACGAAGAACAACCAATGTTTATCTTGCATAGCCATTATAGCATGCTTAAACGCATTTGTCAACAGGTTTATCAACGTTGTTCAATGTTTACTAAACAGCTTTGACAACCATTTCAACCCATGTTTACCGTTCTGTTCAATTGCCAAATCGGATTCATTTTCGCGAGCAGCCACATTTTCGTTTGCTACAACGCCCTGCAATTCGCTCTGAGAGGATTTAACAAGTTTATCCGATTCACTAACCGCGTGGAGTGTTTGAGCCTGCACAGCGGTTTGTAGTGCGTTGTGAGCAAGTTCGGCGAATTTGCTGGCGTAGTCGGCAATTTGTCTGTCGCGTTCGTCGAGCATTTCAGTTTTTTGATTCAGCTCTTCCGCTTGCCTGTTCACAACGTCTCTAAGAGCTTCTACAGTCTCTTGCAGGCTCTTTATTGTTTTGGCAGTCAAGTATTCATCTTTCGCACTTTCTCCGTTCTCGCGCGTTTGTGGAGCATCCTGCGTTGTTTCTGTGATAGCTTCGCATGGTTTGACGTTGTTATATAGTTTCAATGCTTCTTCGGAGATTCTTTTTACTCCGTCCTCGTCCACTTTTAGATATCCGTCAAGTCCGTTTCTGCTTAATCTTTGGTATACCGACTGTCTTGTAACTCCTGCTTTGTCGGCGAATTCAGCTATGGTAAGATATTTCATGGTTTACTCCTTACTTTTCGTGATGGTAAACTTGAGATGCGTTATGCTTCTTCCCGTTCGAAGCGGTTCGTAGTTTACGTTGATGTCTGTTTTTGTGTTGATTTCAAGTACGGAGTTGTCTATAACCTTTTCGCGCAGGTCTTTGTAGACTGAATAGCCGTCGATTTGCAACAGCTCTCGCAAATCGTTCAGTTCGACAGTGTATTCTCCGATGTTTGAGTAGCTTTTTAATATCTCATAAAAGCGAATAGCGTATTTTGATTCAAGGCATATCACGGATTTTAGCTTGTACATCGTGTACAGTTCCTTGACTTGCAGAAGAAAAGGCGATAAATCGGGGTCAAGCCTAACCTGCACGGTCATATCACTGCGCGAAATCGATATGGAAGAAATCCATCCACACAAGCTATCTTTGCCCGTTTTGGGGTCTGTAATCCAAAAAGACTTGTCTCTCATGGCTTTCAGCTTGTCTTTGAGGTCTTTGTAGTTCTTTCCGGCAACCTGTATGCCAAACAATTCACAAATATAGCGTAAATCAAACTCCTGCACATACAATTCCGTATCTTCGGGTTTTATTTTGCTTATCAAGAGCGATAACAGCTTCTGCTCCTGCGCCGTCAGTATGTACTTTGACCTCTGAATCAGCTCGTTTTTCTTCACAACATACCTTTCTCTGTCGGTTGTTGCGTTGGATTCATACATTTTCGTTCCCTCCTGTTGAAAACTATGTTGAAAACTATGTTGGTAACTGTGTGGAAAACCATCTGTTGAAAACTTTTTTGCGAGAAATCGCGAGAATTGACGTGAATCTGAAACGCAAAAAAAACCGTTCTACAATAACCAAACGTCCCTTTTAATCCCATTCTACAATAACCAAACGTCCCTTTTAATTTTACTCTACAATAACCAAACGTCCCTTTTAACGGTTTTCTACTTTAATTATAATAAATAATTATATTATAAATATTTCTATAATAAGTAATAAGGTATAATGGATTTTCACAAACTAAAGTGTCGCAGATTTAGCCTGTGGAAAACTCGTGTCCTGTGGAAAACTCGCGGTTACATTCCGACTTGGCAAATAAAGAAAGTGAAAAAAATTTCTATTTGCTATTTTAAGACTTCCACCGCGCTTTGTCAAGGCATTATTTCAACATTTACAAATGCCTAAATCAACATTTTTAACGCATTGACAAACGATTTGCAAACGCATTGACAGGGAAGAGTATTTTAGGCAAATGCCGAAAACGCAACGTTGAACAACGTTTGTAAATGTTCAGAAAAACTTGACAAACCTATTGACAAACAGAAAGAGGGCAGTTGTTAAACCGTCCTCTTTTTTGCTTTACTCGCGTTTGTTAAATGCTTGTCAACGTTACTCAACTATGCATTCATAGTATTTCGCAAGTTTATTTTCCGTCGCGTCCTCATCGTCGAGGAATGCGTGAGCCATTGCCGCATAGAAGTCAACGGAGTTGAGATTAAACTCTTTGCCTATTTTGTAATAGTCGGAGTAAATCATGTTTAATGCCGCGTAAAACTCGTTCGGGTCGCAGTCATAACCGTGCTGTTTGCGCACCTGTTCTGTCTGTTCAAACGTCCAGTGCGCTCCTTTCGACCCGTCGGCGTTTTTCATTTTCTCCGTCCATTCGTCCGCGTCTTCGCGGGTAAACTTGTCATGCTTTTTCCCGCGTCTGCCGTAACCCTCGCGCTCACGCCCGTCATAATCTCGGCGGTCTCTCATGCCGTACTCGCCGTAGTAGTCGCGCTTGCCGTAGCCGTCGTACTCGTCATAGTCAGGCTGACGGTGACGGTCATACTCGGGGTATCTGTCATAATCGTGCTGTTTGCGGTCACGGTCATAGTCACGCTCTTGTCTGCCGTATTCACCGCGCTTGTCCTTGTTACTTGACATCATGAGCAGCCAGTTTGGATTCATTCTCTTCATACAGTTTCACCTCCCGTTGTGGTGGTAGTCGGTGCTGTGCCGTTGATTGAGCGCAAGTCATTATTCGGAGCGCACGCGGGTCTGCCGAGCAAACGGAAGCTTCCGCCCGTCGGTGTCGTGACTACGTTTGCGCTGTATCTCGTGCGTGTCCTTATCGAGCAGGCAGTCAGCTGAGCGCAACAACGGTTAGTCAAAGGATATAGGGTAGTACCATCTCCGATTGTGACGTACACGGGAGCGTTAATTGTCGTTGCCGTCGGAATCGCCTGCGCTACGACGATACAATATTTTTCTCCCGCATTATACGCGCCCGCCGGAAGATTGATTATCAAGTTGCCGCCGGTAAAGGACACCGACTGCGACAAAATGAAGCGCGGGCAAAGTCTGCATACATTTGTACAAGCCATTTTTATATACCTCCAAAAAAATCAAAAGGGAAGCGGTGCGCCGCTCCCCCGAAGTTGGTCACGGCTTAATGCCGGAGTTGTGAATCAGTAGTTGCCACAGCCGGAACAGCCGGAGTTGCAACCTGTGTACTGCCAAGGTGCATTGACCTGAAACGCGGGTACGGGAGCCTTAAAGCCGAGCTGAGATACAAGGTACTGATTCTGCGCCTGCTGAGAAGCGGCAAGTTCCAAACCAAATATCTTCTGTGTCTGAGCTGCTATCTGCGCGTCCTTAGCCGCGAGTTCCTGTGCTGTCAGTCTGTCGCTGATTCCGCGGAATCCGCAGTTCATCGCGTCAATGATGTCTCTCGTGTTGTTAGCGGCGTTGGTGTTAATCGCGCAGGTGTCGGTTGCCATACGGTAGCCAACGTCGGCAAATCCGCGCTCCATCGCTCTACCATTCTCGCAGCAGCACTGCTGGAGCTGCGTCGCGAGAGCCGCCTGTCCGCGCTCTACGCCGTTAAATCCCTGCATCATAGCGACGTTGTTTGCGTTAAATCCCTGCTGTGTCTGATAGCCGAGGTTGCAAACCGCGTTGTCCACGCCGTGGAAGCCGTTGAGGATAGATGTATTCAGCGCGTAGAAACCGTCGCAAAGTCCGTTTTGCACGCCGCGCACGGAGTTCTCAAGTCCGTTGAATCCAAACTCGCTCTGGAGGTCTGCGCGTGTCAGTCCGCCCTGAGTGCCTGCCGCCATTACGTAGGGGAGTGCGCCCATGCCGGATGAATCGCCGCCGTTTCCGCCGAAGCCGTTGCGACCCCAACCAAATATAATGGCGAGGATGATTACCGCCCAAAGACCCGAATCGCCGAAGAATCCGCCATCGTTGCGGTTGCTTCCGCCGTCGCTCTGACCCGCAAGGAAGCCTGTCAAAAGTTCGTTGCCCATGTTCTTTTCTCCTTTTCGATTTATTTCATCCGCTTTCGCGTGATGTTCAAAAATTGATTTTGGACAGTTTTTTAATCAGGTCTCCAGTCAAACCGAAAAGGGAAGTGTTATTTATTGATATTTGCTTGTATTTGTTGTTATTTGCTGATACCGAGTGAGCGCATAAGCTCGCTTAGGTCTATGCCGCGCTCCTTAGCCATATTTTGAGCCATGGTCTGGAGCTGGTGCGCGTCCTTGCCTTTGATGAGCTCGACGGCTTTCGCATACTGCGCCCCTTGCCCCGCGAGATTACCGAGGATGTTGTTCAGCGGCTGACCCGCGCCGAGAGCCTGCATTACGAGCATTGCGGGATTAATATTAGGCATTTTCCGTTACCTCTTTCTTTCCCTTTGTGGGATTTTTTATTTTCTCGACCTCTGTTTGGAGAGCGGCAAAAGCTGAGCAAAGTTTGTCAAAATCCGCGCGGGGCGTGTAGTCTGCCGTGTCTTTAGCCGGAGCTGTCGGAGGTGTATACGCAAAATCCGCAAAATCCGACGCGCCGGTTTGCTGATTGAATCGTTTGAGATATATCATGCCGTGAGCCATATCCGGCATAATCACTCCCGCCGCCATAAAATCGCAAGGTGTTGCGAGTGCTTCCTCGCGGCTTGTGACGGGGCGGCAGATAAATCCGTTCTGCATCTGCGGCTGTGGTGCTGTCTGTTGCGGTTGCACCTGCTGAATCGGCGGATTATAACCGCTGTAGTACGGATTTTGGTTGTAGCCAAAGTTGTACGCCATATTTCCTCCAAAGAAAAAAATCTCTCTGTATCTGATACAATTGTACCATCGCAGAGAGATTCTTTCTTTCAAGAGATTTTCACTTTATTTGCACTGTTTTTGCATTTGGTTTGAGTTTAGTTTGAGTTTAACTTGCTCACAACTTGCTTGCAAACTTGATTTAGCGCATTGCAAATTCAAACAGCCGCAATATAGTGCGTTTTCGATATGATTCTAACTTGCTTACAACTTGCCGGACTTCTGCAAAATGTACACGAGCTTGATGAGAGCCGCCTTGTGCCATTTCGATACGGTGGTGTACTCTCGCCCCACAGCTTCACACACATCCTCCAGACACCCATTGTCAACGTACAGTATTTTGAGTAGCCGCTTGTACTCCGGCTTTAGATTGCATCGGTCAATAGCGTCTGCTATGTCCTGAGTATCGCCGACACTATGCACCGCTTGTCTGCGTTTCGCATGGTCGGTCAACCTTATCCCTCCTTGCTGTCCTCCTTTTCGGCGGTGTCAATGATTCCTTTGATTCCTTCTGCGTCAATTCGCGCCGCGTCAACTTTGCTCTCGCCGTAGATGTAGCCGATAATTGAGCTTATCGCTGTAATTGCACCCGCAACTTTGCCCGCGATTTCTCCATAGTCGCTCTCACCCACGCCGAAGCTCATAGCCACGCCGATTATGATACCGATGATAGTTACCCACAGCTTGCGGGATGTAAGTTTCTGCTTCCAATTGATTTTGTCCATACTACTCTCCTATTTCGTCTTCGTAAGTTATTTCTTCTTCTCCGTAGTCGGAGCGGTATTCCTGCTTGATTTTCTCGCGGTTTTCCATCGCCGACTTAATGAGATACGTCACCACACCACAGCTCATGGGAGCGCCGATGTAAGTCAGCAGTCCGTCAAGCGTAGCCGTGTCGGGAGCGATAATCAGTTGCACTATACAATAGCACATTCCGAAAATCGCACCCGCAAACCACAGCTTCACAATTGCCGAAAGCTGACGTTTTGAGTATTCAACGTCTTTTTTCTTCATGGTTTTAAATAAGACTTAAATTAGCGTTAAATAAACGTTAGATTAGTGTTAAACAGTCCGTTAATGCGTTAAAACGCAATGATATTGTTGATTGCGCGACTGCCGCCTGTCGAACGTCTTGTGATACCCTCGACACGGATGTATGAGCCGCCGCCATCGAGAGCGATAACGTCTTCAAATCCCTCGCCTTGTATCTTCTTCCAAACCTCACCCGACTTGATGTAGTTTGCCGATGTGGTCTTCAAGGTAAGCACCCATATCTCGCCGTTTCGGATTCCGAGCATATTTCTTGATGTGCCGTAGGTGGTGGAGCCATCCCATCCCTCCGCATTGACATAGGTCATATCGACAGGCTTTTTGTCGATTACAACCGGCACACCGCTCACGGCATACTTGATTCCCGACGGGATTTTGTCGACGCGCTCGATTTTGGGGTCTCCAGAGTACGGCACAAGGAGCGTAGACACCTTTTTACCCGCAAACTGCTTTGTGGCATTATCGGCGACACCGTATACAAGATGATTTCCGTATACGTGTTCATAGAGATTGTCCTTTGCCACCGACGGGATTTCCTTGATGTCGCACGCGAGATTGGCAACGGGGAGCGTGTATACCTCGCCGCCCTCCGTGCGGTAGTTGGCGAAAAATCCGCCGTTGATGTATCGCTTCACAACACTTTTGCGCTTGTCCTTGTCGTGATAGACTATCGCAAAGTCTTTCGCGCGGGTGTATGTGATACCGTCCTTGTCGTAGCTGTCCTTGTAGACTGCCGGTTCTTTCGGCGCGGCTTTGATATCGTACTGTCCCCACTCATTCGGGATTCCGAGATAGGGAGTGGGGTCTACGGATTCGCCGTTTTTGCGGACTTCGAAGTGGCAGTGACTGCCGAAGGAGTAGCCGGTGTTACCCTCGATTCCGACCACGTCCCCCGCCTTGACCTTTTGACCGACTTTAACCTTTCTCTGCGCCATGTGGCACATGTAAATCTTTAAACCGTCGGCAGTGTCAATGCGGATGTAATTGCCCCACTGCCACGTGAGATTGCTCTTGTCCGTGATGATTGTCGACGAGCCTATCACTCCGTCACAAGGTGCGACGAGCGTTTTGTCCGTGCCGCTGAGGTCTACGCCTTTGTGATAGTCTTTCTGTCCGTTGAGCGTTCGCCAGCCGAAGTGTGAGGTGAGCGTGACCTTGCCGGACTGATAAGGTAGATTCATTTTCACTGCGCGTTACCTCCCTCGTGCGGCGGGTCTGTCGGCAGTGCCATGACTTCGTTGTAAAGCTGTGTCGCTACGTCGTTGCCGTGGAGTTCGTGGTAAGCCGCGTAGGCTCGTTTCAGAGCTTCCTTTGCGTAGATAGGGCAGTACCCCTTGTCGATGTATTTGTCATGGTTACGGATGATTTCCGCGCGGAGCAGACACTGTACACCGTCTTCGAGCGCGCTATCACGCTTCTTTCGGAGTTTGATGTATGTAACCGCCCATGTCAGCATACCGCCACACACGGCAGGGATGAGCCATTTTATGATTATCATTATAACCTCTTTCATACTTCCACAATCTCCACATAAATTCCCACCAAATCCGCCAGCGCATTGTACACAGGATTAACCGTATCCCTGTTGCAGAGGTACACCACGCCGTCTTCGATATAGTACTTGCCATTCTCCAACGCCATGTTGCCGTCATACGGTATCGGGTCGTATTTTGTACCGTCGTGTACCTCGTCAATGCGCATGTACAGTGCCGGTGTAATGTCGGGTGTCCACGTCTCCTGCGAGGTGTGCGCCTGTATGACCTTGTACAGCTTGCCGAGATGCTGCACCTTGTATCCAACCGTGTACTCCGTGTCTTTTGCCCATTTGGGATAAAACGCCGTCATGCGCACAGCCGTAGCGTCGTCAACGGACAGCGTATTAATCTGCGCCGTGATGAGCATTAACATTACTTCGCTTTCGCTGAGCGGACGGTGCTTTTCTTCTGCTTCTGCCTTTGCCGCCATTTCGTTGTATTCTGCTTCTTCTTCCGCTGTCATGTCGCGGATTACTCCGTTAATGCATATTTTCATTTTGTTCTCCTTTCGGTGATTGCCTTGCCTTCCAACGTGACGATTTGCCCGTTGTGTGTTACTACTTTTGACATTTTGATACCTCCTCATCTGCCGTAGATTGTAATTTTACCCGTAATCGGTGCATACGTGGAGTTTGCTGTTTCAAGCTTTACGGTTGTAGCTTTGCCGACTCCAAGCACAACATTATATGGGATATACGCGTTTGATGGAGTAATATTGGTTTGGGATATAGCTCTGCCCGGCTTGCGGCATTCCCAAACCAGCCCGTTATATTTTGCTATTGCGTGATTGTAAGCCAAACTACCACTTTTTGGCACATTCACAAATTCGAGACACACTTGTATGCCATTTATGTATAAGTTTTGCGCCGAATCCGTGCTTGTAGCATTTTGCAGTCCGCCGTTAATCACTAATAATTCTGTGTAATTGTCTAAATCACTGATTTCAAAAATTGCGGTTGCTTCCGTTACTTCTGCTTCAAGAATTTTAGTCCATTCTTTTCCCCCGCCCCCGCTCGGCATATCCGTCGCTTCCCACTCCGTCGGTTTGCCAGCATTATCGACAGACTTCACTTTGATAATCTGCCCAACGGATGCCGTAGACGGAGCAGTAATCTTTTCGGCGAGTGCTGACGTGACGATTTTGTTTTGCACGGGATTTTCCGATGTCAACGAGAGTTCGCTGTCTGTCGTAACAGAAGAGCCACTCGGTGCGTCATAATCCGCCACTATAGACATAACATCCATGTCAAGCAGTATCCAGTTTTCAATGTCGTAGTTTCCTTTAATCTGACTAAGCGTTTTTGTTGCGTTAGTTGTATATGTACTTACTATGCCATATTTCGGAGAGAATAATGCTTTAGAGCCATCTGAGTAAATAATATTCAGATATGACGAATTTCCTGTAGCTGTCTTATCCCATTGCTTCCATGACAAAACGGTTATTTTTACAGCGCCAACCTGCGGATTAGGATTCGTCCATGTAAAGTTCGTTGCTCCGGCATGATAACGGAAATAGGTTTTCCCATCTTCAAAATTAGTCGGGTTCGTCACGAATCCTGCGCCGCTTAATGTGTCAGAAATTTCATTTTCCGTAAACGGCAAATCAGCCAATGCCCACTTTGCCACATTTGGTGTTTTTGTAGTCCACAAAATTCCTTCTTCGTCTACACCAACTTGTTGCGTCATTTCGTTAGTTTTTTCAGAAGCTTTTACACCGCCGAGAGCCGTTGATGTAGCCTGAGGGAGCGTGTACGCGGGAGGGATTACGGTCGTGTTGGGCAACGCTCCGACTTCTGCGGCGGTGTACGTCGGTTTTGTGGGAGACTTAGCCCATGGGGGTACGGTCGGGTCTATTTCGGTTGTGAGGTAATCGCCCTTCGGCTGTTTTTTTGCGAGTTCGTCTCCGACAGCCTTTGCGTCAGCTGCCGAGCCGGAATTTGTGAGGGTAGAATCAACCTCAACGCGCGGTATATCCCCCCACCACTCCGTAAGCCAATTATCTCCCTTGCGCCAAGTGAAACCGAAATACGTTATTCCTTTGTCACGTCCGCCGGAATCCGAAATATCGACAATATTGTAAAACACAATTTCTTTCCCTGATCCGGCTGTAGAAAGCCCGCCATAATAAGTAGCGCCGTTAACAAGCAACATCACCACCTTGCCGCTTTGGATTTGCGCATAAATTCCATCAAAATCCATGTCGTACAAGGAGATATGTCCGTAACTGCGCGTTCTACTGATGATATATGCGCTCTTTTCCGTAGCCGCTTTAGCCCCTATATTCTCCCTCGCCTGCGCCTTCTGTTCGTCCGTCAGCTCCTGCGCAACGTACTGCACCGCATTAGGCGAGCCACCGCCACCCTCAGCCGACAGCACGCCGTCCTCGTCCACCGTCAGCCCATCGCCGAGGGTGGAGAACGGCTTGTTCTGCACCGTCTCCCATGTGGGGGTGGTGAGGTTTTCGAGCATCGTTATGATTTGCTCGTATACGCTCGGCGCGGGGTCTGGTATCGGCTGACCGATATAGTCCGCGATACTGTCTGCGACTTTGAGACAGCACGGGCGCGTGGTTTTGAGTACACCGGGCTTTTCCGATGTCCCCTCCTGCACGCCGACAAAGATACGCCTGTGTTCTCCCGCCATCATAGGCACGTCGCAAGTGTTGCCGCTCATCACGACAGCTTGATAGCTCCCGTCTTCGCAGATAAAGTACACGGTCTTGACATTGCTTTGCCACTCTTCGTCAAAATCAAATTCCGTGACGTAGTCCGAGTTGAACGATATAACGTCCTCTCCTTCCGTAATTGTCGGCACTCTGTCACGCACGGCTATGTGTATTGTGGTTAGCATTCATTTTCACCTCCTGTGAGTTTAATGAATTTCCGCAGCGCGTTTAAGTCGCTGTAGGATAGCTTTATGTTCTCGCTCTCGGATATCTCTATCGGGAGTTCGGTATCTCCGAGGTCAACGTCAAGATTCATGAGTTCGTTGAACTTCTTGTTGAATCCCGCTTCCGTCTCGGGAATTGGTTCATATCTGCCGTTTTCAAGCCTGCAATATTCTCCGAGAAGTCGCATTCTCTGAACGTCGTAGAACTTCATCTGAGCTTCTATCTTATCGAGAAAACCGAACATCTTGTACAACGTTTTCAGCGATAGGTTCTGCGCACAGAGTTTTCTGAAAGCCTCTTGTGCATAAATTAAATCTGACATTTTCATGTTGTAGTTTCTCCTTTAAGGTGCTGTTGTTTGTGACGAATTATCTCCAAAGATTATTTTCTGGACATATAGCGTTTTGAAATAATTTTGCACGCCGCCTATAACCCAGTCTCCGTCACTTCCCGGAATTATTTTTTGATTACTCGTCTGCACCTGTAGCTGATGGCTTGCAGACGAATTGTCGGGGTCTTTGAAATAGATGAACGAGCCGTACAATTCAAGGAACGCCGCCATGCCCGATATCGGAGACTGTACGCCGACTTGAACAACTCCATTTTCGCCGTTCATACCAGAGGTCACAATGGTATAATTTTCGTTTTCTGCAAAGAATACCTTGTTCACATATAGATTGTCCGTGGTAACGTTGCCGCCGTTAATTGTAGTCGCGCCGCTTGTCGATAGGTCTGTAAACGTTACAAGTCCGTTGAAGTTGATGTCAGCCGACGAAATCTGAACATTACCGCTTTTCAGTGATATTGTAGCCTTACCGCGTGACGTTTTTTGAACAAAACACTTTATTTTGAAATAGTCGCCGTTCTTATGCACACTCGAATCTTTGATGTACTTGAATGTGATATAGTGGCTTCCCGCTGGTACTGTCATAGTCAAGTCAACATAACTTGAACTTGATTCATTTTCTCCCGAGAATGCTTTTTTAACACCTGTTGTGTCCGCCGTTTCAGATAAAGTCAGCTCGGTATCGAGGTTTGAGACTATACCGTAGTCGTGTTCAGATTCACCGTATGAAATGCAGCGTATGGTGATTGTTGTTGACTGAGTAAAGTTGAACACTAAACCGCCATATGCATAGGAATTATGCACGCCTGTGTTCTGTGAAGTATAATATCCGTCAGAAGTCTTCGTGAAGTCATATTCATTGTCTGGTATAACAGGAATGCCGTCGGGGTGTTGGTCATACGTTCCCACTTCTTCTGTTGATGAGCTTCCCGCAGTTTCCGTGGCGGTAAGGTCAAGCGCATTCGCCGAAAGTCTTATTGATGAGCTGTCGGCGTTAGCAAACAGTGTCAGAAGTGCGCGGACATTTGAACCGATTGTCCCCGAACCGTAGGAAGCTGATAGGGAAATCTGCGATTCAATCCCCTCTTCCGTCTTCTGTATGAGCTGTTCGATAGCCGTCGTTGTGGTTATCGTGCTTCCGCTTGACACCTCAACAAACTTGCCTTCAACAGCGGAAGTTATCGAAGCTTTGCCCTCCTGCGTGTTCAAATAACTCTCGACAGCCGTAGATAAATCCGTTCCGCGCAACATTGACTTCTTGATAGATTCAAGTTCGCGTTGCTGTACAGGTTCTATCTCGCGTGTCAAACCGCCTGTCGATTCATACTCGACCTCGCCGAATCCGTTCCATGTGATGGTTTGGGAGAATATCGGAAGTGTTTTCACCTCGTCGTAGTCGTCAACCACGGTGATAATGTCTCCGCACTTAATTTCGGGATACCATTCAGCGCGAACAGCAATAGGAGAATAAGCAGGGAAGAGTGAAGCCTTTGCAAATATCGCGTTCACATAAGGTTGGAGCGAGGATATCTCCGTATCGTTTTCAATATACAAAAACGGATTGTCGCTGATAACATAAGTGTTCGTCCCCGTACCCGCAGTCACGAGCTGGTCTCCGTAAGAGGTGTAACATTCAAGCTTGCCTATAACAGGAGTTTCAAACTCACTCTCGCTCATTTCAAAACGGTCTGTTTTGAGAATCTTGTAAGAGTTTGTTGTAAACGTGTTTAATTCAAGTTTGCCGTCGGCGTTTACTCTCGCATAGCATCCCGCCGCTTCTGCAATCCACGCTAACACTTCACGCGCCGTGTAGTCCGACGTTGAGAACGGATTGAAAGTAAAGTTCTTTGCTGAGTTTGTAAACGTTGTCGTAGCAGTTTCTACACCCACAGTTGTACAAAGCGAAGACAAAACCACGCCGAGAGTTATGGGGAATTCCAGATTTTCGATGAAATCCGAAGCGGAAACGTCAAATTTCTGCATACGGTCATACGCAGTGAAATCAATGAGCTTGCCGCGTACCTTGTCGGGTCTCTCCCCCTTGAATATGCCGAGCGTTATATACTGGAAGGACGTTCCGACATTAACGCCTATCTGTAAAGTGAATTCCTGCGTAAAGTCGAAGTTGTTAAACTTGTTGTCGGTGTTGAACAACGTCATTTCAACCTGTTTACAAACAGCTTTACCAAACGTGTAGTCCGTGTCTCCGTTCAGTACGTCGGTTATTTTCACACCGTCACCTGTTATGGCAACGTCCGTTTTGCCGAGAACCGTGTTGTCCGCAAACGTTATCTTGATGTCCTGCTCGGCGTGGGCGCGTATAGCTTCAAGCAATCCCGTGATAGGCTGAGATACGTTCATCACATCCGAAGCCTTATAGTCGGAACTGTTGTTGCTTGAATCGTAAGCACACACTCTGTACTGCACCGTGAGCCACGCAGAGCCTATTGTGTCGGTGTGAGATGTGTTCTCGCCCCGATATACCGTCGTGTAGCTTGCGCCATCCACAGAGCGTTGTAGCGCATATCCTGCTGCGTTGGAAACAACCGCCCATGTGATTGTTGCCGTCTGTCCCACAGTTAGAGTAGGAACTGTTATAGTCTCGGGCATTGCCGGAGCTGTCGGTTCAGGTTCTTTTGCGCTGACTGTCTGCTCTGCGCTCGTCATCCAATCGGACGATACACCGTCTTTGACTGAAGAAACTCTGTACTGAACCTTGCTCCATGTTGACAAAGCAGTGTCAGTGTACGAAGTCGCAGTTCCGCTGTACACCTGAGTGAAATCGCCGTCGTTAGTCGAGCGTTCGAGTTTGTAACTGCCCACGCCCGATACTTCGCTCCACGAGACGGATATGCTGTCTCCCACCGTGATTGAAGAAGGAACAGTGATGGTTGCCGGAGCGTCGGGTGCTGTCGGTGTTGAGGTGATTGTTCGTATGCTTGAAGCTGCCCACGTTGCGGAATATACATCTCCGTCCGTATAAGCCGCCACTCTGTACTGCACTTTAGTCCACGTGGACTGAGCCGTGTCGGTATATGACAGGTTCGCGCCTTTATAAACGGTGGTGTAGTCTCCATCGTCTATTTTGCGCTGTAGTTCATAGCCTTCAACCGCCGTGACCGAGGGGGCTGTCCATGTAACCGTATATGTATCTCCTGCATTGATAGTGTCGGGAACTACGGGATTGCCTGGTGTGTTAGGTGCAGTTATAGTGGTTATGTCTTCGCTCGTGTTCCAGTCGGACTGATTTTCTCCCGACACCGCGCAAACACGATATCCGAGTACTGAGTAACGCGTTTGTATCTGGTCGTCGAAATATGTGTTTGTGCCGCTGTATCTATCGGAGTAAGAGCCGCCAGCACCTGTTTTTCGCTGTAAGATGTACGAATCCGCACCGTCAACCGCCGACCATTCGATAAGTGCGCTTCTGCCCTTGATTAACTTAGGGATAGACAGCGTTGCCGGTGCTGTCACAGTGTTCGCAAACACGACCGTATAACATCCGTCTGAATCCGCAGTGTCCGAAACGAGCAGGGAAGAAGAGAGATTCAAAGCAGGACGAACGCCAACGTAACCACGGAAAGCACGATAGACGACCAATCCTCCATCTGAGCCGACACTATAAATATCACATGCATTCGAGTAATAGGGTGTACGCAACCACCACCCCCATGCCGCGTTTTCACTCGAAGATTTAGAACTCGACAAGGTATTGTTATAGCATTGCGTGGTCAGGTAGCTTGCACGAGCAGAATCTTCTGTGTAATATCCCCAAGCGACACCCTCAGAAATATCGTTTTCCTGACCTAACCCGATTTCTGTTATTGACGGCGGGAATACTTTAACAGATATATCCTCATAACCACCTCCATCAACAGTGGACTTTGCTGTGCGGATTGTAGTTGCGAGAATGGCGTTATACTCTTCTTCCGAAAAAAGATTTAGAAAACCCTCTTTAGATGCATACTGTGTGCCTGCATCTACATAAGTCGATGAATTGGGAGATTGGTCATAACTATGCTGTGCTGAGTACCATGCCCCTGCGTCAGCTCGCGAATTGAGCCATTGTTTCATATTAGAAACGGCGTAATAGTTGTTGCCATATAAAACTCTATTGGAGTTTGTATTATTCGGTTCTTTCGCGTCAAAACACCTTAAATCAAGTATTTCTGTAGCGTGAAGCGTCACTGAATCTGTCGGATAAGCCGGAGTAGAAACGTGATTCTTCGCGACAACAGTCCATATTATAGGCTGCGCTTCCTCTGTGTTCACTTGATACTTGCCGAACTTGACTTTCGCGCCCACGGCAAGATTGGATAAAGCCTGTGACACGTTACCCCCCCTTTAAAATTCAATGATGTTGAACGACAAATCGAACCGCGCAACCTCTTCTTTGTCAATCCAGTAGTATTTCGTCACCGCTGACCTGTCGCCCGCATAGTACGTGCCGGAGTACGTACCGCCTTTTTGATAAGGATTAGGACACACCGCAGTGAAGCTATCCGAGTTGACAGCGTTCAGTATCGAAGCCATTTCCGCCCATGTCAGACAGTTCCATTTGAAACCGAAGTTTATTTTCTGTCCGACGCGGTTTCGGTGCAAAACGGAAGTCGCGTCACGTTCCGCACTCTCGTCAACGTCGGCTATAGAGGGATTCCATTCGGAAGGGTCGGGAATACTCACCCCTCCGAATTTTAATCCCATGTCGTAATTTAGTAATGATGCCATGCTTAACCACCCGTAACCTGTTCAACCATCTTCTGGGAGCGTTTCACCGCGCGTCCGAGAGCAACGGAAGGGGAAATCGAAAGCTCCTTGTCCGCAATTCTCTGCAAGAGCCTGTTCTGCTCTCTGAGAAGCCTGTTTTGTTCTGCCGTGTCCTTGTCCGAGGTTGAGCCGTTCGCACGAAGTACATTGTTCATTGCACTTGTGACACCCGCCTGAATACCCGCTATAATCTGACCGTTGTTCGCTACAGCGTTTCTTCCGCCGATAGTGCCTACAAGTTCGGGCCCTGCTTCGCGTGCAACGAAAAGCTGTCCCATAGTCGGGAAACCGCCGTCCGCAAACTGGTTGTCGAGAGAACTGAAAAGCAAATCGTCAATAATCGAATCAGTTTTGGTTTTGCGGATTTTGTCTCGCGCTTCCTCAACCTTGCTGAAATCCGCGCTTACTGCTATGGTAACATTGGCAGACTTGCCATCTAATGCATTCACTGAATCCGTCAAAAGATTAATTTGATTTGTCGCATCGTCCGCTTTTGTCTGCAAGTCATACATCTTTTTTGAGAGTTCGTGAGAATCGGTAGCCGCGTCTTTCATTGCGCCATAGGTGTTTTCAAGACCTGTTTTTAATTTCGGGAACTTGTCTCCTATTAGCTTATCGACGTTATTTATATTGATGTCCTGTGCGCTGTTGATATCATTCCACTTTTTTATAGCATCGGGAAGCTTATCATATATCTGCTGCTGAACATCCTTATACTCGCCTTGCAAAGTATTATAGTCAGACAAAGCATCGTTGTACTCTATTGTCGCTTTTGCCAAATCTTTATAGTATTGCTTTCTCACATCTGAATAAGCGTCAACCATATCGAGCTTGTACTGAGCATCGAGCAACTTCAAAGCTTCATCCTTGGCGGTAGTTATTTGAGTTCCGTCGAATTCAAGCGTAACAGTTCCGTAGCTGTTGATTGTGTCTACAAGTCCTGCGAGTGTCTGTGTGTCCGCTATAGTTTTGTCAGACTTTTCATTTAGAGTAAATGCTTGGTCGAGAAGAACACGCAATTCAGCATACTTGCCTTTTACGTCTTCTATTTTTTGGTCGGCTTGCGATATATCAAGTTCAATTTCCTCGATAAGTTTTACGCGCTGTTCGTGCTTTTCATTCATTCCGCTCAGCAATTTGCCGAGTTCGCTGTTTTCAAACTGCCTTTTTGCTTTTTCATCCATTGTGGTTTTCCATGAATAAAGAGACACAGCTGCACTCGCGAGCAATCCTATAACCAGTCCCTTCACACCGAAAGCAACTGTTAATCCAGCTATACCTTGTAACGCACCTCTAACCATATCGAGAAAATCCTGCTTTGTAGCTTCGCCATTAGCGATTTTCTTCACCGCGTCATATTCAAGAGCAAATCCAGAAAATGACAATGCTAATCCTACAGATTCTTTTAATCCACCGCCGAACAGTTCAGATACCTTTATCCCCACAAGAGCCGCTACAATTTCAGTGGCATACTCTTTAATAGTTGCCCATGTGCTAAGCAGCCTGTCCGACCATTCCGTGACGCTTGACGAAATGTTGTCCATTGATACCTCTTCAAACATTCCGCTGTAGTCGGGAGTAGTGCTGCCCGAAGAGCCGCTTGTGCTTGATATAACGTTCAGCTCATCAAATCCCGCAAGGAGCTGCTTTTGAGCCGCCGCCGAATCCTTTGTTGCTTCCGCATATTCTTTCTGCTGTCGAATAGCTTTAGTCCATGAGGTAGCACCCGTCATTTTCGCGATAAGCTGATTCAGCCAGTTCACCCCCTCAACTATTCTGTCAATGAGTGAATCGAATACGGGAATAAGCGCGTTGAGAATCGGAGCTGCCATAGCACCTATCGAGTTTCGGAAATATTGCAGGGAAGTGGCGGCACTGTCCATGTTCTTTGCAAAGTCAGTTCCTATAGCCTTGCTGTATTGGTAAAGGTTGTTTACGCCCTCGCTGAACGCCTGCGCTATTTGTTTCAATACACCGTTTACAGCGCGGTAACGAATGATTCTTTCAAGCGAACCCGCGACCTTGCCCATAACCTCGCTGAGAACAGTGTTCTTGAAGTTCTTGCTCATCTGTTTGCCGAGGTCTTTTATAGCCTGCGCCGCGCTTTTTGCGTCATCTTTGAGTTTGTCGAACCGCCTTGATATCGAAGTTAGCGGTTTTTCGACAGTGTCAAGCTGTTCGGCGTTTTTGATAAGGCTGTCAAGTATGTCGCTTTGACCTGTCTCTTTGCCCGCCGTTTTAAGTATGTCGTCAAACTGCTTCTTCATCCCCGAAGTAGGCTTGGTAAACATGGAATCGAGCGTTGAATCATACATAGCTTTTTGTATTTCAGCCGCCTGTTTTTTCGCTTCGGCATTGAATTTTCTCCAATCAAACGGCACGGATATTCCGCTGGTATTCATTCCGCTGCCACTAATTTTCGCTTTTCTCGCGTCCATGTACTTGTTGATAGCGCCAGTTATACCATAGTCATCTGTGATTTTCCCGCTGCTTGATTTCAGTTTTTTGCTCATCGAGATAAGCTGCTTGTACGAACCAACCGTCACTTTGTAATGCTTGGACATATTGGCGGCTTCTTGGCTCATTTTTCTAAGCGCAGATGTACCGTTTCTAATGCCGTTCGTGTCGACTATCTTGCCGATGCCGCTTGCCGAATCCATATCGTTTGCAAACTTTTTAAACGGTTCGAGCGTTTTAAGCAGATTTTTCAATGCACTTTCAGCTTTCTTCGTCTCGGCAGTAACTACTATTTGCAGATTGTCTATTGTTCCGTCAGCCATTGTCTTTTTTCTCCTTTCCTAAGAATTTTTGTCGCATCGCGGAAATCCATGAAGACGCTTGATTCTGCACATCCGCTTGCTTTTTTGCCTTTTCTGTCTCTTCTTCGGCTTTTCTCTGCCGCTCCGTTGCGGAATAAGGCTTTTCGGGATATTTATCGGGCTTTGTGCCGCGCTTTGCGAAAGCATGAAGAATAGGAGCGAGACAACCTACAGCCTTGTATACATAAAGCCCTTGTAACCACGCCGCATAATTATCTCGCTCCTGTCTGTATTCTTCTGCTTCTCGGTAGTACCGCAGTTCCGTAAAATCTCCGTCCCAATACGTCTCATAGGGAACGCCTATCGACATATAGTAAGAGCATAGATTGTCCGCGTACTCCGCAAACCACGGCTTGCAGACTGCCTGTTCAGCGTCAGCTTTGCCCGCGTCGCCGGAAGATGGTGTTATCCCCTCACCGTCTTCCACTTCACGTTTCCCTTGGGAGACATTTCTTCGATTACCTCATTCACCATTCTGAAAAGGATATCGGAAAGAGTGCTTGCGTTCTCACCGTCTTCACCGTCCTCTGCATTGGCAAATTCCTTGTAAATAGCTATTCTCTCGTTTCTCGGAACAGCCTTGTGGTACGCATCGAAAGCCGCGCAGAAAAGGTCTTCCTGTGCCGTCAGAAGATGGTCTTCAAGGTTTCCGAAAGAGAATCCGCTCTTTTCAAGTCTTTTGAGCGTCGCTATTGTGTAGCCGAGGGTGTATGTTGTTCCGTTGTAGTCAAACTGAATTGTAGTTCTGTTAGCCATGGTTTATATTATCCTTTCGCCAATTAATCATCTGCCGGTGCGGGAGCTGTCAGCGCAGTCACCGTAATGGTGCAGTGAACAACCTCGTTTACACCCGCGCCGTTTACTTTGAGAGAGTACATACCACTGAAATCAAACTTACCGTTAGAGCCTGTGGGTGTTATTGTACCGTCTGTTGTGTTTGTGCCGCCGAACCATACAGAAAGGTCTGTCGCGGTGTTCTGACCGTCCACAAGTGCCTTGTATTCGGTAAGAGTGTAGTTTGCTTCAAACTCTATGCTGTCCTGCTGCTGAATACCGAGAACGCTGACGGATACGTGGTGCGAAAGAGTTGTAGCGTCAAGCGTTTCGGGAGTACCGCCGAGGTCTCCGAATGAGTTTATGTCAATGAGCTTTGCCCAAGTGCTTCCTGAACCTTTCTTCATCAGGAATACGCCCATCGAGGTTACAGGGGTAGGTATAGCCATCTAAATTACCTCCTATAGATAACATTATTCTTGTCCGCACATCCTGTATAACGTGCGATTATTCTGTAAATAGTGCCGTCGTTTAAAGAAACAGGTTGAGCCGCAGTTCTCAAAAATCCGCGCGCAGTGAGCTGTCGGTCTATCTCCGCGAGAATAGCCTTTGCTTCCGTTTTGCGTCCGCCCGCTTGGTTGGAGTAAATATTCACCTCGTAAAGCAGATTCACGTGATTTTCACGATTGGAGCTGTCTATAGTGTCTGGACGGACGAGATTATCCGCTTCCACAATGCTCACAAACGGAAATGACGATGGCAAGCGTTCTTCAATACCCGATATAGCTAGGGCAGGGAACTTCTCTTTGAGCGCATTGTAAAGCTCCGTGTAAAGCACGTTTTCAATGTCAATCATGAGAATACCTCCTTTGCAATATCGTATATTTTTCGGCGCATTTCCTCGGAAGCATCCCACATACAGCGGTTGGCGTTGTTGCCGTGAGTTTTTATCTTCCCATTTTCGAGAACTTCTCCGTTTGTTCCGGGGACGCCGCGATAGTACCACGTGTAGTTCTGACCGTAACCCTTGCCATATGCACCGCGAATCATACCGAGTTCGTCCGCTTTTGGGTGCGTCACGGGATTGTATACGCCCGTTCCGAACTCGATAAAGAGAATCGCTTCGCCGGACGCATTGATTGCGAGAGTATGTTCGTTAATCCACTCAGGCGAAGAATCAACAACCACATCGTTCAAGCCGTCATACTCCGCGTTTTGAAAGCGAAGTGCCGCTTGTGTTATGCCTATGTCGGCAAGCTTTTCGAGAAAAGTGTTCAGCTTTGCACCGAGACTGCGCGTGTAGTCCTTTATCTGTTTGGAGACTTTCCACGCGTTTCGGATTCTGATGTTTATCATCCGTCAACAGTCACCCGCCTTATCGCATAGGACGCACTGTTTATCGACCGCGCGACTTTTGTCACAATGTAGTCGTATTCCATGCGTCCGTTCGCGTCGTAAGTTAAAGGCTTGTCAATGCACAATACGGTGTGTTCGTCAATCTCAAAATTCGGCTCGTCTATGACAATTACCTTGTCGTACTGTATATCCGTGCCAAACGTCTCAACCGCAACGTCACCGTATGTCGAAGTAGACTTAGCCGCCGATATGTTAGCCTTGTACTTCTTCGGGGCTGAGTATTTCGCAGTGTGTTCTCCCGTGTAAAGTCCGTTTTCGTCTTTCCCGTCCTCATTTCCGAGATAGAGCGCATACCAAAATTCGCGTTTGTTCTTTTTCAAACATCTCATCTCGGTACACCAACTTTCGGGATGATTTCGTTCAGAAGCTGTTCGGATACCCATTCGGAATCCCACTTTCGGTCAATGCCGTTCTCAGAATGTGAAAGCTGTCCCGCCGCGCCGATTCTGTTGTACATATCTTCCGCTATACGTATTTTGAGGTCTCTGTACCGTTCTTCAAATGCGGCATTTTCTCCCCCGAAGGGGAAACGGCGGGAGATTATGATACTTTCCGCGCTTTCAAGCAGCTCATAGAGAATGCGCGTGTCACTTTCTTCCGTTCTGATTTTCAAGCGTTCAATATCAGTCATTTTCTCCCGCCTTTCTTATTTCTTCTTGCGTGTGTTTGCCGTCGTTTTAGGTTTTTCTTCTACTACCACAGTCTTTTCTTTTTCTTCGGTTATCACTCCGTGCGCCGAAAGTTCCGCAGTATCGGAGGAAGATATTTCAAACTTTTCTCCCGCATTGTGCCACACACCACGGTAATTAACCGAATATTTGGGTGTGAGATAAATCATTAGGCAGTTACCTTAAGAGTTACAACTTCGTTCATTCTCTCGTATGACGGAAGAACGATTTCGGAAGCGTAAATATTGGTAACAACAGGGTCTACAGATACAGCGCGTGTGATGGCAATACCTGTGTCGACAATGCTTACCTCAACATTCTCGCCAGAACGAAGGTCTGCTTCCTCGGGAGTTGTACCGTACCATGTGTTGCCGAGAACACCCTCGGGAATGAACGATACATAACCATCGGGAACAAAGGACTTAGTTGTGCCGCTCTCGTTCTTGTACTTCTTTGAGTAGATAATAGGTCTAATGCCTGTCTCGCTCTCGATAGCGTCAGCAGCTCTTGCGCCCGTTACGTAGGTCTGAGTTACGCCAGAAGTGGAAATTATAGAGTTCTTTACCGCAGAAGTAGCTTTGAGAAGGTTGAATGTAGCGGAAGACATTATGGCATATCTGATTTCAGAGCCGGAAACGTCAGCCGCCTTGTTTTTCATGTCCTCAAAATCCTTAATCGGGTCTGCGGTAGTAGTTGCCGACCAAAGAGCGGTAGAAGTAAGCGCAGAGTAGTTATTGGTCTTCCATGTGTCGTTAGGGTCATAGTCATATTCGTAAGCTACGCCGTTCGCCTTTATTGAAATAGCCATGTCGCCGCTTTCAGGGAAGAGAAGAGCCATTCTCATACGTTCGGAAACGACGTGAGCGCCAGCGATAAGGTCTCCCGTGAAGTTGAATACGCGGTTGATGACGGACTGAGCATAAAGGTCGTTTGAATCAGCCGCTCTGAGAAGTTCCTGCCTGTCCTTTTCGGAAATGTGATAAGCTTCACGGAAGAAAGGCATCTCGGTTTCAAGTTTGGAAATTTCGCCGAGGTCGCGGAATGTTGCCTTTGCATCGAAAGCGGACGGAGCAAGTGAAACGGGAAGTCCGCCGTAGCCTTTAATCCACGACAGGTCAAGTCCCATCTTCTTCATAGCGGGGAAGAGTGCTTCACCAAAATAGGGGATTCTGTTTGAAGCTGTTTCTTCATAATTAGCCGCAATTGCACGAGGTGTGAAAAAATCTCTAAGATTCATTATTCAGTACTCCTTTCAAATCAGGTGTTTGTTCCGAGGTCGCTTCTGAGGGTGATACCCGGAACGTATGATGTGATACCGGCAAGGTCAAGTCCGCTCGAAGCCTTTGCCTTTACGCTGTCTACTACGCCGTGGATAAGAAGCGCACCGTTCGGATTTACGGCAGGGTCTACGTCATAGAGAAGAACGCCTATAGCGTCAGCTACCTTTGCGGAAGTTCCGCTGTCTGATGTCTGAACGGCAAGTTTGCCACCTGTTTTGATAGGTGCTCCCGCCTTGCATACGGTTGTTTCAGTGATTTTAATCGGTATTGCAATAAAATGGTCTGCGGCGAGGATGGTTGACATCTTGCCGGACTTTGTTTCTTTTACCTGCATTTCTTGTCTCCTTTTAAATTTTCATATAGTGTTCCAGTGCTTTCTTATTGACTTGATTAGCTTCTGCGGTACGCTTGCCGAGTTGCTTCGCGAGAGCAATTTCAGGACTGTCTTTTTCAGTGCCGTTCCCGCCGTTCGGGTGAAGTCCGCGCTCAATGTTTTCCTTGAACCTCTTTTCGCACTCGGCGTTGTATTTCTTCTGATTTTCGAGAACCGCGTCCATATCGCCGTTGAATATAGCTTCCGCCGTGGACTTTGCGAGTTCGGGAGAGTAGCCAAGTCCGAGATATTTTGCAGTGTTTTCGGAAATGGAATATTTCCTGTAAACATCATCGTACTTTTCCTGAAGTTCTTTCATAGCTTCGTCGGATTGAGCCTTAGCCTTTTCCTCGTCGGTCATTTTCTCCTTCAGTGCTTTCTTTGCCGCCGCGAGTTCGGACGAAGTTTTATTTAGCACTTCTTTCTTCACATACTCCGATAAGTCGACTTTTTCAGGTATATCAAGTCCGAGAAGAGCCGCGACTTTTTCCTCTGCGCTCATCGTGTCAAAACCGTCTATTACGGATGTGTCAATGTTAGGCATAATCAATTCTCCTTGCGTTTTTCGGTCTTCTCTGACCTTTAATATTTCGCGCTTTTTATACTGCATCTCCGCAGTCCGCGAATTTTATAAAGCGACTTCTCTGCCGCTGATATATCAAGGCATAAGCCGTATATCCGTTATCTTTTTTCGACCGGCACGAGGTAACACCTGCAATGCCAGTGCTGCTTTTCGGGTGCTTTATCTATCGGGAATATCTTTCCGTTGAGCGGCTTGCAGTCTTCGCAGACTTTTTCATCCTCTTGTGTCACCCACATCACATATTCCACACCCGCGTCTTTGTATGCTCTTATTGCTGTCTCGTCAGTCACGATATCGGCGTATTGAGCGGTCATATTCGACCATAGACTTATTGCACGTCTCCACTCGGTATTTGCGTCTAAGCGCGTCCTGAGAGCTTCTGAGAGCCTGTCGCGCTTTCTCATAATCTCGTTTGCGTATTCGTACTTTGTCACGGAATCGGGAGACGTGAGAACACTCTCGATAAGGGTCTTTTTTGCTTTTGCGGAAATTTTTCCGATGTCCTTGTAGCCGTCTTTTCTTACTTCTTCGCCGATTTCTTCATATATGGCGAAAGCAAGTTCAAGCATGGTGTCCCGAAAATCGTTGTCAAGGTTCTTGTAAAGCGTTGCGACGGTCTTTATAACGTGAAGCTCGTCGAACTTGGCAAGCCTTATCGAGGACTTAGCTTTTTCAAACCGCCGTATCGTCTTCTTCCGCAGTATCTCTATCGCCCTGTCCGTCGTTATGTACCGTTCTTGCATTCTCTAGCTCCTTTTCTAAGCTGTTTTCAAGCTCGGACTGTGCTTTGTCGTACCATTCCATGCCGCGCTGGTATGCGTTTTCAACGTCTGTAAACAACCCGGAAATATCGTAAGCGTCGCGCGGGTGAACCTTGTCGTTGTTAAGCAGTTCGCAAAGCACCTGAGCTTTCGATTGAATGTCGGTAAGGTTTTCGCGGGTGAACTGTATCTTAACGTCGTTCGGGTCAAGGTCAAGCACACCCTTGTCTTTGTAGATTTTGAGAATCAACTTCAAAATCTCTCTTTCGGAACGTGCGAAGAGTTTTTCTGTGTCGTTTGCTCTTGCGGAAGCGTCCTGCCAACCGTTGCGGAATCTCGTTCCCATGCCGGTGTCAGCCGCAGACGAATTGCCCGCTCTTGTCGGCATACCCGTTATCTCGTCAATGTAGTCGTACAGCGCGTCTATTTCCGTCTGAACGCCCGTCTGGGAGATTTCAGAGGATATGCGATAAACCTTTGCTTCCGCCCCTTGACCGCTTCTGATGCAGATACATTGACCGCCTTTCGCGAGTTCCTTGTATGTGTTCTCGTCGATTTCGCAGTTCTGGAACACGTCATAGGCGTTTACAAAGTCGACAACATTGTCAACGCGAGCGGATTCAAGCGTGTTTATCATGTTGATAGGCGAGAGAACCGTCTCGAACGCACCCAGACGAGCTTCATTCAGCGGATATTCCACTATCGGAACGCGCCCGAAGTCATATGCAAGCCAGTCTATAACACCGTTGCGGCTTATGGTGTATCGTCCTTCCGGCACATAAACATAGTAAATGCGGTTGTCGTTCTCGTCGTACTGCTTCAATACTCCCGCTAAAGGCTTTCTGCCAATGCCGGAAGAGTAGATAACAAACGCTTCTCGCGGGTCGAGGGAATACAGCGCGGCGGGGCTTCCGTCTTTCTCGTTGTCGGGGTCTGGGAGAACCATTCTCGGTTCAACACCGCAGATGTGCATCCAGTCGGAGCATTCCTTGTCTTTGGATTCCTTGCCCTCGGAAGTCATGAGAACATTCAAATAAGCTACCTTGTCCGAAATATCTTCTTTTCCGTTCGCCGCCACATACTGGATGGGAGAGCTGAGAAAGAACGAGGATTTGAAAGTAACTATCTTGTTCGGGAGATTGACGGTGACTTTGTTGTTGTTGTCGGGTCTTACCGTCTTGTCTTTGTAGCGGATATCCATTATTCCGCGATAAACGTCGTATAAGTAATTAATCTCCACAACATTCGCGCTGTCATACGCGAGGGAATCTTCCAGAACAGACACAACGTTGTCGGCGGTTATTCTTTGTTTGTTCGTCAGTATCTTCCGCCGACCGTGAAGGCTATCGCAAGAAGTAAGGCGAACAATATCATTTTCAAGCACGTGGCAAACCTCCGTGTAAACAAAAATAGGGACTACCCGTATGTTTTCCATACGAATAGCCCCTATCGGCTCTTACCGTAACCCGATTGTCACGGCGTTTTTATATTGTATTTAGCTTTTCTCGAAGCGGTTATTTCGAGTATCGTAACCTCTTCGCGCGTTTTCTTTATTTTTACATCGTTGCCGCGCTCCAAAATCTCGTTGATTATAAGAAGCGCGTCCTCTCTGACGTATTTGTGGCGGCGTGTGTGTTTCTCATTTTCCATAGCCACCTCAATAAGGTCTTTGTATCACTCTTACAGTCTGCGTCTCGAATGACTGAATGAAGTCCGAAAGCATCGAAAACGCGTCCGGCACGTCGTCATGTGCGTTTCTTCCCGCCATGGTGTAGCTGCAAAGCATTCCCAGAGCGCGTTTGTATTCTTTGTTGTTCTTTATGACGCTGTTGTCCTTGAATAGAAAATGCTCTTTCACGAAAGGAGAATCGACTATAATTCGCGTGCCCTTGTTTGTTGTCGAAAACTTTGTTGTTATCCTCGTAATGCCGCCGCGCGATTTAACCTCTTTTTGAACCTTTTCCGCGATTTTTCCGCCCGCCGAGTTCGATTCAAAGCGGCTGAGCTTGACCTTGTGCCGCAGAAGAGCTTCAACAAGTCTTGTCTCCACCGTTTCGGGATTGCTGTTGTCGCAGATAATTTCCTCGATGTAAAAGTCGTTGCCGTACTGGTAAGCTATAGGCATTACACAGTAGTCCGCACCTCTGTCTTTGGTATCGCATACCGATATGACAGCGTCCGGCGAATCCGAGGGGAGTTCAAAATATCTCCTGAGTTCATCTTCGCTATAGAGAAGTCCCTCGCGCTCTATCGGCTGATTCATGAACAAAGCACGCCATGAGCAATCATCAAGGTTGTTTTTCATGTCCTCGAAGTAAGCTTTGTCGAATCCTACACCGTAGCGGTAGTTAAAATTGCTTTCGCCGTCTTCGTCCACCGCAGGCATTACAAGAAACTGCGCTTTCGGAGAATCCGCGTACATTACTTGCAGTCTTCCTATAGGGTCATGCACCGACCATCTTGTAGCGATATGCAGCTCCTTACAGTTCAGCTTCTTTCTTGACTTTAAATCGTTTGTATAAGCCGTCCAGAGCTTATCAAGGCGGTCTATACTCAATGCTTCCTCGATACCCGACACAAGGTCATCGGCTGTCAGAAGCTTTTCACAACGCGTGGCACCCGTAAGGGAAGCACCTATAGCACGGCAGGTGAGAGACGAAAACCTGTGTTTCTTGCCGAGGTCTATCGTCTGCTCCTTTGCGTTGGTTATAATCGTTCCCGCCGCAGGGTATACGTCGTGCCATAAATAATCAGGGTCTGACAAGATACTGTTGACACCGTCATATATCGAATTGGTGAGCGTTCCCGAATGTCCCGAAGCCAGGGAACAGCTGTCGGGAAACGCACCTATCATCATCGAGTGCAAAAAAATTTCAAGCGTAGACTTGCCGCAACCAGGCGGAACAGAGATAGATAAGATGTCAAGTTCACCGTCCACAAGCTTCTGCATTGCCCGACAAACAGGTTCAAGCTGCTTCCTTCGCGGTATCCAAAACCTTTTCTCAGGCTCTCGCTGAAGTTCTATGTACTGCATATAGCTGTCAAGCCTTAATCCTTGAGCTTCAAGCAAAAGTACAGCCTTAAAAAGAGAATTTGCGTCTTTCGATTTATTTTGTATAATTCGCTCCGTGCAGTATTTTTTCAGCTCACCCGAATAATACCACTTTTCAGCGCAGTCATTCATCGAGCGCAGTACCGAATACAAAGCTGTATAGTGTTTCAAATTCTCAGGCTCGGACTTAATGTGAGAGAGAATATTGTCCGCCACGCCAAGATAACGCTTGTCGGTATGCTCACCCGCCATTATCTCCGCTTGTAATGCTTCCATTCACGCTCACCTCTTTCGTTCGTCTGAAATAATCGCCGAATACCGCTCTTATTCCTTTGAACCACTTGTACTGCACCGTGTGGACAGTCGCAGAATCGTCTATCACCATCCACAAGTCAAGATTGCTTTTCCTCTTCCATCCAACTTCAAATGTTTTCGGTATAAAATCACATTGTGTGTACACCGTAACGTTGCACGGTTCTTTCAAGGCTTTCAATCCTTCTGCAATCGCTACCATGGTACACCGTATAGAATTCCATCCGGCTATCTTACCGCCGATGTATTTCTCATGTTTCCCATACTTCAATAGCGTTTGCCAATATCCGACACCGCTTTCTTCAACAAAACCCCCGAAAACGTATATGTCGACATATCTCATACACACCTCGGAGGTCTTTTTTCTTTTTGCGCGATTTTTTAAAAAGACGCTTTGAGCAATGACTTTTCACATCCACAATTGTTGAATACAAGGAGAACGAAAATACTATGCCCTCGACACAGACGTTCCGAAGAATACGGTGATATCTCGGTTCACATCGTCGCTGTTTTAAACGCTTTTTTCTTTTTGCGGGTATTGGAGGGGCTAACCGCCGCTTGGCGCTGCGCGCTCGTCAACCACCCGGCATCGCATATAGGCTGTCTCTTCCCCGAATTATACAAAATCTTCATTTTGTCTAATTGCATTAATGTGACACACATTGCTTTATGGGCTTAACTAACCACTTCCCTGCCCTTTTTGAATAGCAGCAACTAAACCGCTCCGGCGGCATTGTGGCGCGTCTCAGCTATCGCTTATATCCTTGCTGTCGTATATCTCTATTACATCGTCAAGCTTTGGGGCTTCGATTTGCTCTGTGGGCGCTTGTGCGACCTCTAGGCGCGTGTTGTTTGAGAAGCCCTGCGAACTGTTGTTGAGTAAAAACATCGCGTACACGGGATTTAGAGAGCCGTCAGCACCTTTCAAAATTGTGTTTGAAGTGATTAGTGCCTTAACCCTTTTGATTATGTTAGAATGTGGTTGTCCTATACGCGACTTAGTCCCCCACTCTAGCAATGTCACGCGGTCAACGCCCAACGCTAGCGCGAGAGAAGAGAATGAGGGCAGCGCGTCGAACTTTGCACACCATTTTATATAGGCGGCACAACGAGTTTCCACTTCCTCGGGGCTGTCTAAGTCTATCGGAGGGAGATCAAAAAGCTCCATAAGAGCGATAAGTGTATTTGGGTTATTTTCTGTCGTTTTTTCGCTGTACGGCTCTGTGCAGTGGTTAAGCTCGTAAGAGACGCGTTCGCGCTCCGTCAACGCTCTGCTGGTTGTCGTGTGTCGCCCTTGCTTCTTCCGTTTCTTCCTCGGTTGCTCTACGACTGTAGGTTCTTCCGTTATCTCAAAGTCGACTACTCTTTCAACTTTCACTTTTTTTCTCCCTCCTTATAATTTATTATGCAATTATATATTAACAGTATATCCTTATATTAACATACTACTATAGATAGTTTATAAATAATAATCTTCCTTTAACTTCCTTTTCTTCCTCTCCCCCCCTCCCCCCTTAGCTGAGATTATAACACAAGTTTTTAATTTTGTCAATGGAAAATTTTTACACTTTCGGATAACAAAAAAGAGCGTTGCCCGCTCCATTTTGTTATGTTAATTTTACAAAAGTCCTTTCAGTTTCTTCTTCACCTCTTCGTCAAACGTCGAGCTTGCTAGCGGCTCTTCGCCTTTTAAAGCTTTCTCCACTTTCGCCAGCACTTCCCGCCGCGCTTCTTCTTTCGCTTTTTCTTCTAACTTTGTAAAATCTTCCGTTCCGGCGTAGCTGTCGACTGCTCGGGCTATGTACGAGTTAAGCGACAGCCCCGCCGCCTTGGCTTTTTCCGCCCACTGCGGTTTCTTTCCTTTTGCGACCACCAAATTAATGCGGTCATATGACTGTTTGTTGTAGTCGTTGTTATATTTTATCTTGTCAAATTCTGCCATTTCTTTTACCTCCGTTTTTGCCCATATTTTACAACAACATTGCGCAAAATGTCAATAGGCATATTGCACAATATATTATCTCAAACATTGTGCAATATTTAACCTAAAACATTGTAAAATGCCATCGACAAGCATTGCACAATGTGATATAATATAAGTGTCAAAGGGAGAGAGCAAAACAAACTCCCTCAAAAATAAAAAAATGAAAGAGAGAACAAAAAATGAAAACAATCGAAGAAATCACAAGCACAATGAAGCTCCACCACATCGCCAGCCGCCGCGGCTACATCTCCCGCAAGTCAGCCGGAAAGGTCGAGGCTTACAAAGGCAAGTTTGGCGAAGGCTACATCATCCTTCGCCCCCGCTGGGACACGACGAACTACATTTACATCGAGTATTACATCGCTTAACCCCCCTCCGCCTGACGATGGCTGATTGGTCACCAGCCGAAACCCCCCTCCGGGGGTCGTGGAAAACCAAATCAAAACCGAAAGGAAGTATTAAAATGAACGTTTATTGCAAAGCAGGACGTGTTGAACTCACAGAAGCCGAAGCGTTTGAAATCTACGAAAACAAAAAATATATCGTTACATCCTACGGCATTTATCAACCGGAATATCACGACAACCAGCCTGAACAGCGAATCACTTTTAGAAAAATCTCCGATATACACGGAATCGCAAGGCGTGGAAGATATCACCGTTTAAGCGGTGATGAAATCAACCACATCACGGGGAAGGAAATTTTCCGAAACCTCTAAAGCAGAGTGGCGGGGGAAAACCCCGTTAATGCGACCCGGCAGACGGTCACAAGTCCCGACAGCCGAAAAACGCAGCAAAGCAAAGAGAGGAACTAAGCAATGTCAAACTACGAAATCAAAGAAAATCATCAATACAACAGTCGTGAAGTTTACTTTGACGGCAAGCCGTCCCGCGCCACGCTTGACGCGCTGAAAGCGTTAAAAATGCGCTGGAATCACGTCAAGGCGTGCTGGTATGGCTACGCGAAGGAATGCGACCTCATCAACGCCATTATCACTAACGACCGCGACGGCGAAGACATCACCGGCGAGAAGACAGAGGGCGCGACCGTACATACTGACGGCTACCTCGGCGGCGGTGCAGTCTACGGCTCAAATTCTGACAAACCGCTCTACGGCGCGGCATTATCAAAAGCAATCCGCGAGGACATCAAAGCGGCAGGCATCAAAGGCGCATCCGTTCGCTGTAAGTCATCATCAATGACAGATGATATCACCGTCACGCTGACGCTTCCCCGCTCAGCTTACGTCACGGCGGAGCAGTTCGCCGCTGATTATCGCGTTCCCACTTCCGCCCACTGGTTAGACTACGAGGACGAGGACGGAAACCGTCAGACCATATCAATTGATAAGTACTACAGTCGCGAGACATCAGCCGCAGAGCAGGAGAACATCAGAATCAGCGCGGCGGCTCTCGAATATAAGCGCGAAGCAGAGAGCGTAAATCAGTTAAATCAATATTATCTTGACTCTTACAAGGTTTACACCGCCGAAACTTTAAAAATCATCAAAAAAGTGAACGGCATCATCAACGCCTACAGATACGATGAATCCAATGCAATGGTTGACTATTTTGACACTAACTTTTACTACAGCATTTACACTAAACCCTCAACAAAATAACACCTTCTCCCCCTCGCGGGGAATCGTCAGCCGGTAAAAGTCCGGCTCTGAAGAGCAAGAGCGAAACGAAAAGCAACGAAAAATCATCGAAAAGGAACGAAAACAATGAAAAAACTCACATCACTAGCACTCATCATCTTGTTGGGAGTGGTTGCCTGCTCCCCCATCAAGCAGGAGCGCACCCAAAGCGGCACATATACCACCATCAACAGCGGCTGCGGCTACATCGTCACCGCCGACGGTAACGTGTGGTCTTACTTCGACCGCTCAATTCCCGGTGGTTCTTCCGTCCTCGTCACATTTTCCGACGAGGGAACGGAGGAAGTTGAAGACGATGTAATCACAAGTGTCGTTATCAACAAATACGGAAAATAAATCAAAAAATCAAAAGAAATTTTGCAAAACCCCTTGACATACCGCACAATGTACGGTATAATATAGGTGTGAAGAAAAGAACGAAAACCAAAATCAAAGGAGAACTAAAATGAAAATCACCAAAAGACTCACCAACATCACCAAAGGCACATGGCTCACCGACAGAAACGGTGAATTAATCGTTATCACGAGCGACTATGACAGCTATCATAAGTGGTACGAGTATCACGAGACTGACTATGACGAGGACGGGAACGTCGTCGAGCTCGACCGCGGCGGCTACGTCACCCCCGAGGATTTAATCGGCGGCGAAATTTAACCGCAAGCCGACCGAGCGGCGTTAAACAGGGTTTAGGC
>ERZ808266.48-NODE-48-length-49353-cov-5.791249_pt1 | contig 49353 bp, 23 predicted proteins | sample MGYA00521278_ERZ808266 | MGnify/ENA primary metagenome ERZ808266 (study PRJEB31516, sample SAMN03275591) | gut metagenome | biome: mammalia-associated habitat; material: feces | host: Papio cynocephalus | place: Kenya | collected 2012-08-02 ... | reverse complement strand
AGGGTTTTCGCCTGCGGGGCTGACTTGAACCTGATGATGTCGCCTGATTCGAGTGTGAAGTCGCCTTTTGAGTTGATGCTGATTGGGTTGGTGAATTTCGCCTCGGCGCTGAGGTAGTCGTACAGGAACTTGTAGTAGCCTTTGTAGGAGAGCAGGTCGCGCTTCTCGTCGAAGCGGGAGACGAACGTCAGTATCCGCTTTTTCACTTCGGACGAGATGTCGATGCAGAGGAAATCCACCGTCCGCCGCATCGTGTCGCTGTCGTCCAGAATATGACTGTCTCTGATTTTTATGAGCAGGAACGCCAGATAAGGAATCCTGTCCGGAGCGATGTTGAACCTGGAAAGAATCAGATGGTAGAATGTTCTGGTGTCTAGACTTGCAAGTGATTCTTTGAGATTGCCTGACTTGACTTTGTCCCCGGCAGGCACAAGGTACTCCATGGAACGTTTGAGGAGTCCGAATTTGTCATCGCCTTCAAGATGGCGACAAAATTCTCGAAGTATGTCAGGGAGGTAGAAAAATTCTATCCCGATGTCACCGAAAGCCTTTGAGATGAGCAGATTGTCGTACTTGTCATCGAGAACCAGATGCGCCGCCTCCGAGGTTTTGCCCTCAAGAAAGACGATCTGTCTTTCAGGAACTTCGGATTCCGGCGCGTCTGCGGAGATGATTCCGCACCAGTCTCTGGAATCATTGTCGCATGACATCGAAATCGAGGACAGCAGTAGATTCTCTTCGAAGTCGATGTCGTTGTCGGAGCACATTATCTCGTTGAAGAGATTTATGATTCTCTCTGTTGAGTCTTCGTTCAGATCTTTGATGCATTCCACAGCGCTCTCCAGCGAAAGGTAGTGGATAAGGTCAAGTTCCTGCCGGTCAAGCCCGAGCATGGACTGCAACTCGGCCAGGACAGCGACCTCTTTCGAGTGGATCCGGTCATCCGCCTTGACCAGCTCTACCGCAATCTTCATCACCGCTCGCCGCTGAGTCCCGCTGAGATCTATGGAATCAATGTCCTGCATCTGTCTTTTTTCGGTTCGTATCTTTTGGAAAATCAGACAGGAGGAAAACTGTGGTTGTCCCCCTGTCTGATTTCTATGCTGGATCAATCTCCGTTGATTATTTACTGTTAGTACCTGTTGAGAGGACGGCCGGCCGTCATGTTGTGAACCTTGTGCTTGACGGTCTCAAGGATTTTGGCATATTCATCGGCACCTTCGGTGGAGACTCCATTGACAACATCAGCGTACTTGGCGACGGCTGTGAGGACGGTGTCGATGAGCTCTACGATGTCAACCATGTCCTTCTCCACGAATCCGCGCGATGTGATGGCTGGTGTGCCGATCCTGACTCCTGATGTCTTGAACGGAGAACGTGTGTCGAACGGAACCATGTTCTTGTTGAGGGTGATCTCTGCTTTCTCAAGCTCCTTCTCGGCCATTCTTCCGGTCACCTCCGGGAACTTGGTCCTGAGGTCGATCAGCATGAGGTGATTGTCCGTGCCTCCGGAAACGACTTTATAGCCTCTGGCGACGAACTCCTCGGCCATCTTCTTGGCGTTGGCCATCACCTGCTTCTGATAGTCAACATATTCAGGCTGCATCGCCTCGTAGAAAGCTACAGCCTTGGCGGCGATGACGTGCTCAAGAGGTCCGCCCTGCACTCCAGGGAACACGCTTGAATTGAGAATCGCGCTCATCTTCTTGATCTCGCCCTTAGGGGTCTTGAGTCCCCAAGGGTTGTCGAAATCCTTGCCCATCAAGATGATGCCGCCGCGAGGTCCGCGCAGAGTCTTGTGGGTTGTCGAGGTCACGATGTGGGCGTACTTCACTGGATTCTTGAGAAGTCCAGCGGCGATGAGTCCGGCGGTGTGAGCCATGTCAATCCAAAGGAGGGCTCCGACCTCGTCGGCGATGGCGCGCATCCTTTCATAGTCCCATTCACGGGAATATGCAGACGCTCCACCGATGATGAGCTTCGGCTTGCATTCTCTGGCGATGCTCTCCATCTTGTCGTAGTCGATCATGCCGGTGGCTTCGTCAAGCCCGTATGGCACAGCGTGATAGAGTATTCCAGATGCATTGACAGGAGAGCCGTGGGTCAGGTGTCCTCCCTGCGAGAGGTCGAGTCCCATGAACGTGTCGCCAGGTTTGAGGCACGCCATGATGACGGCCATGTTGGCCTGTGCGCCTGAGTGTGGCTGAACGTTGGCATATTCAGCGTCATAGATCTTGCAGAGGCGGTCGATCGCAAGCTGCTCGATCTGGTCAACGATCTGACAGCCACCATAGTACCTCTTGCCAGGGTAGCCTTCAGCGTACTTGTTGGTGCAGATGGAACCCATCGCCTCCAGCACGTAATCGCTTACGTAGTTTTCTGATGCAATCAATTCGAGTCCGGAAGACTGCCTTTCCTTTTCATTTCTGATCAGATCAAAAATCTGAAGATCCTGTTTCATAAAATTCTTTAGTTAGTGTTACTCGTCCTGTATGGGCCGAGGGTTCACAAAGATAAGATTAAAAAACGATTTTTGCTATATTTGCAACCATATTTGCATAATATGGTGAAAGATAGAAAGCTATTGAGTATTGAGATGCTAAGAGTGTCGTCTGAGGAATATAAGGAACTTCCTCAGATTGGGGTGGTCGTGGTTCTTGACAACATCCGCAGCGCACACAATGTGGGCTCCGCTTTCCGTACCTGCGACTCTTTCAAGATAGACAAACTTTGGCTTTGCGGAATATGCGCGGTGCCTCCGTCAGCGGAGATTCACAAATCAGCCCTTGGGGCGGAGGACAGTGTGCCTTGGGAGCATTCGGACAGCACGATGTCGGTTGTGGAACGCTTGCGTTCGGAAGGTTACACTATCGTCAGCGTGGAGCAGACGGTCAATTCTGTCAGTCTGGAGAAGTTCTCGCCGGAATTTGATAAAGGTAAGAAGTACGCCTTGATCTTCGGCAACGAGGTCGACGGTGTGGATCAGGCTGTGGTGGACGCTTCTGACATATCCTTGGAGATCCCGCAGTTCGGCACCAAGCATTCGCTCAATGTCTCTGTCTCAGTCGGGGTGATTCTCTGGCATTTCACTCTTGCGCGGTTGATGAATATGTCGAAGTGACAAGCCGTATCACAATCCATTAGAAGGTAAAATGAAAGAGGGTGACTAAAGCCATTAGCCACCCTCTCTCTAGGATTAATAATCAAGATTACTCTACATCCCACCAGATACGGCCTTCGGTCTTATCTGTGTCGGAACCGTACTTCGAATCGCTTTTCAATGCCTCTAAGGCAGCATTGTAATTGGTGAGGTTCATTGAGTTTGGAGTTCCCAATGAGTTCCTTCTTGGAATGGTCAATATGTTGCCGGCATCCTTTATTGTCTCAAGGAATGCCACACCAGCCTCTGGTTCAGGTTTGTCTTTGAACGCTGGCAGTCCGGTACGCTTCCAAGTAGCCCACATTTCGTCTGGCTGCATGTAGAGATTGATCCACTGCTGCGAGATGATTTTCTCAAGTGTCACGGTAGTGAACTCAGGACGGGCGAGATACTCATTGATCTTCTCGTCCGTTATCGGGGCGTAATTAGGAGCTGTCTCGACTGTCTGGGCGGCCACGAACATATTCGTAGCCCACTCCTTGTATTGTTCCATCGAGGCTTTGACACCATCTTTGAACCACTCCTGTGCTGTCTTTCCCGCTACAGCACCTCCTTTCTTCAACGCGATCTCGGCTAGCATCAGGCATGTCTCAGGATAGGTGATTATTGGAGTGAATGTGCCAATCCTATCCTGATTAATGTAGTAGTCTGAGCCTTCTATGGCTCTGGACGGCATATTGCTGTTACCGATGATTCCTCCATTCTTCACAAAGAAACGGCTTTCTACCTGAGAATGCATTCTGATGTCCAAGTTGGCTTCAGTGCCGTCTTCCTTGTGGTAAGGGAGCGTCAGATAGGCATTCTTGTTATATGTCGTGCTGGAACTGTCAGGATTTGCTGAAATTCCAACATATCTACCAATAAACTGAGGGTAACGAGTCTCATAGTCAGGATATTCTTTCTTAAAGGTCTCGAACCATGTGTCGTTCTCCGTGTTGTTGTTGCCTTCACCGAATCCGTTGCGCCTTACAAGAATAGGAAGGCGTGGATCACAGTAAGCTTTCAAGAAGTTGACGAACGCTGCGGATGCCACGTACCTGCTGGTTATGTCCTGAATGTCATCTGTGTTGTTGTTGTAGTCGTTAGGGTGATGGTAGATGCAGGATTCACCATTGTTCTCCATTATGTTGGAAGCGGATGCAAGCACCTCATTGACGACACTTGAGTAGAACGCTTCGTCAGCTTTCTCTAGACGCTGTGCCATCTTGACCCTTAGAGTGTTACCGAATTTTATCCATTTCTGTACATCTCCTGAATAGAAGAAGTCATTGGTTCCAAGCTCAAACTGATTATCCACGGATCTCTTCAGAGTCTCAACTGCAGCCTTGACATCAGAATCGATCTTTTTATACATAGGTGTGCCGTCTATGCTGTTCTGGTAAAGGTCATAACGTGGGGTCTTAACTCCATCCTGGGCGCGGAACGCCTCAGTGATAGGTGCTGCTCCATAGGTGTCCAGAACCCGCCATTGCTGATAACTAAAGAGTATCTGGGAGATGGCTTTGATGTTGCTGTACCTTTCGGCTTCATTGTTATTCGGAATCACGGAGTTGATCAGATAGTCCAGGCGGAGTCCGAATCCTCCGAACCCATCTCCGTTGGTTGAATAGTAGTAGCTATACGATGGACTGTACGGCTCTGGATGATTGTTGGGCTTGGCAGAGGAGATGTATGATCCGCTGGAAGGACCGCTCGCGGAGACAAGGTACTGCATGTAGATCATAGTTCCGCTGTATTTGCCTGTCAGATGGCCTCGGCTGCAGTTGTCGAAGTTCTGGGTGGCTCCGGTGAACACGTACTTCGGATCTGTGGAACTCAGTTGCTCCGGATCTGTGTTCAGGTCTTGGAATTTATCCAGGCATCCTGTCAGAGCCATAGATGCGCATACTCCTGCGATAAGATATTTTAATGTTTTCATTGCTATTACTCGTTTTAGAATCTAACTGTCAGGTTCAACGCGAATGTGCGGTAGAACGGAACACCCCCAATGTCCATTGGCTGAAGCGGGTTGTTGCTTGAGATAGAGGCAGGGTTCAATCCGTCCGTCAGTTTGTTGATGAGGTAACAGATGTTGCGTGCCGTGAATCCGAGACGAAGGTAGTTCGCACCGAATTTCTTGCAGACCTTTTCAGGGAGACGGTAGCCAAGGGTAATCTCGCGCAGGGCAAACCATGTGTTGTCCTGGATTGATCCCGGCATTGCGCACATTCCCCACCCGTAGTTCATGGCATACCACATACCTGTCATCACAGGACGAACATTGTGCTGCTCGACTGCTTCCTTATAGGTCATTCCTCCGACATCAATCATTGCTCCTACAGACCCGTCTGGGTTCTGTGTAGGAGCCTGCGTTCCTTCTGCAAACACTGCGTCAAGCATAAGTCCGTCATAGACGGTCTCTCCCTTGTAGTTGATTCTGGCGATACCACCATGCTCCTTGTCTCTGCCTTCGAGGGTTGATTTTAAGGAACCGTTAGGAACAGCGTATTTCCACATGTTCGAGAAGTAGTTTCCGCCAAAACGTCCGTCAGCCTGTACATAGAGGTCGAGGTTTTTGTAGGACAGGGAGGTGTTGAGACTCAAGGTGAAGTCTGGCTCAACCTTTCCAAGAATATGCCTGTCTCGGTCTCCTTCCTCGTTGCGGTCGTACAAGGTAAGAGGATAGTATGCTGACACCGAATTAGGTGTGCCGTACTCTTTGTAATATTCGATGATCATCTTGCCGTTGCGCGGATCACCGTCCTCTCCCTGCCAAGTGAGAACCGGGGACATGTAGGGACTGTTCTGGTAGGATGTGAGAACTCCGAAAGCTCCGTTTTCGTAGGCCCAGATTTCAGGTGCGGAGTCGTAGCCACCCATCAACTGCCATTCCTTGACATCGTTGTCAAGTTTCACAACCTTTCCTCTGTTGACGGTCAGGTTGCCACCAACGGTCCAGCGCCAGTCGCTTGTGCGGATTGGGGTCACGTCCATCTGAAGCTCTATTCCCATGTTCTGGATGTTACCTGCATTGATGAGCTTCGTGCTGGCTCCGGACTCGGCCACAGAACCGACAGACATGATCTGGTTGAAAGTGTTACTCTTGTACCAAGCAAAGTCGATGTTTAACCTTTCGTCAAAGAAACGGGTGTCGAAGCCAAGCTCGATTGATTGCTGGATCTCTGGCTTCAGATCTTCGTTGTAAACTGTTCCGAGGTTAGGGTTGGCCGCAAGAACAGAACCGCTTTTGTCTGGAAGGTAGATTGATCCTTGGCTGAACACTCCGTAGCCACGGCTTGTGGCATAAGCTGATGTTCCCATTCCGACTCGTGCGATGGAAGCGCGTAGTTTTCCAAAGGAGAACCATTCTGGAATGTCATTTCGGAATGAATCCGTGAAGACCCAAGATAAGTTTGCGGATGGATAGAAGACAGAGTAGTTGTTGTTTCCTCTCATGTAGGAAGGATATGTCAGAGTTGAAAGCCAGTCGTTTCTGGCTGTGAGCTCAAGGAACACCTGATCACGCCATCCGAGGTTGAGGATTCCGGAAAGACCGAAAGTCTGCTGGTTGCGAGGTGTGTAGGTGAACTGAGGCTCTATTTTGTTGACAGAATTGGAGAAGGAGAACACTCCCGGTACCACGAGACCACCATTTGTCTGTTTGCTCCAGCTGTGGCTTTCTGTGTTGCCGTAGAGTTCGGCAGCTGCTATCGCAGCAATGGTGAAGTCCTCACCTGCTATCTTATACGACTGTTCAGGCATCTGGAGCATTCCCATGAAATTGTAGTTGCCTGAGATGTTGCCACCTCTGCCATAGCCTCCGGAACCTGTAGGACCATAGTTCTCACCTGTTCCCACCCAATGGCTCTCGGTGCTGATTCCGTAGTAGTTGTAGTTGCCTTTCAGACTGGCCCTGAGCCAAGGAGCAATGTTGGCGTGGAGAGTAAGGTCTGTAAGAATGGAACTCTCGTTCCTTTTTTGCAATTGTGTGTCGCGAGTGTGGAAATACCCTCTCAGAGCACTATAGATTGATGTACTTTCCACAGCCTTGGTCTTAGGATCGCGGTATTGATCGTAATAAGCCGCGATGTCAAGGTTTCGAGGAAGATAGTATGCGGTGATCATACCAACGTTGTTACCCCAGTCCCAACCACCTTGGCTGGCACCGTTCTTCGCAGTTGAGAATGCGTATTTAACACCAAGCTCAATGGAGAAGATCCTGTTCAGTTCAGTGTTTCCCCTGAAGGAGATGTTATGCCTCTGGAAATCATTGTTAAGGAACACTCCCTTTGTCTTGTTGAAGCCGTATGACAGGCGGAAGGATGATTTCTCGCCACCTCCGCTGATGGCCACGTTGGTGACGTTGTTGATTCCTGTCTGGTAGAACTCCTTCCAGTTGTTCGGGTGAGGTGAGAATGGTGTGTTCTCTCCGTTAGGCATGTACTGGTTGATCATTCTTCCATCCATCTTTGGGCCCCAGCTCTGTGATGCCACCTTATCCAGTGACCCATCTGGCTGATAGTCACCCTGGTAGCCATTGTAAGTGTAGCCGGCTCCATAGACATTCTGCAGATCGACAGGGGATTTATAGACATCTGTGATTTCAACTGTTTGGTTGACCTCTACGCCAAGACCCTGCTTGCCATATTTTCCGCCTTTGGAAACAATCACGATAGCACCGTTGGCTCCACGTGAACCATAGAGTGCGGTCGCAGCGGCTCCCTTTAGAACGGTGACGCTTTCGTAGTCGGCAGGGTTGAGGTTCTTAAGCTGAGAACCCCAGTCGGTTCCGGCTAGATTGCCCGTGATGGCTTCCTGAATGATCATACCATCGATGACGAAGATAGGGGAGTTGTTCTTGTCCACTGACTTCGCGCCTCGGATTGTGATGGCTGAGGACGATGTGATACCGGAAGCACCTCCCGTGTTGATCTGAAGACCTGCCACCTTCCCTTGAAGGGCGTTGACCGGGTTGATGGAGTTGGTCCTCTCGATCTCGTCCGTGGACACCCTTGTGGTCGCGTAGCCGACTGACTTTGCCTGCTTAGGCAGTCCGAGGGCGGTCACGACAACCTCATTCAGAAGGTTCCTGTCCTCTTTTAAGGTAATCTTAAGGTTAGCTGGAGCGGAAGTTCCAATCTTCAGACTAGTAGGTTCGAAGCCGATGAAAGATGCAACAAGAACAGCATTTGGCTTTACCGTGATGGTGAAATTACCATCGCTGTCTGTTGTCGTTCCAGTAGTGGTGCCTTCGATGACGATTCCCGCGCCAGGAAGAGGCTCACCGTTTTCGTCAATGATTTTGCCTCGCACTGTCAGATTCTGCGCCATGGCAGGCACGGAAATCAGAAACAGCAACATAAGCGTCACTCTTGACAAGAGCCGTGTCAGATTTGTTTTAGAATAATACATAATGTTAATTGATGTGATTGGCAAAAATTATTATATTAATCTTTGTAAATCAACATATTACACTCGTGAAATCTGCGAATTTGTCGGTGCCTCCGCACCTTAATTTGCTGGAAGTCATATCTCTAAACCGTTTTGAAATTTTATTATATATTTCTATATTTACACGGTTTTAAAGATTATGGCAAACCTGAATAGAATTAGAACAACATATTAATACACCTATTAATTAATCACATCAATTAGCCAAACCGTAAGCGCAAACGATTTCCTGATATTGTGAAACAATCTCAAATTTTCCGTATTATTTACGGGTCTCTCTTACGAGGATGATATTTTGGCGGCTTTTGCGTTTTGCGAAGGACACTTCTCCAGCCTGACGAGGAAGTCTTCGCGATTTCGCACGGCTTGCTGGCATGCTGTAATCGTCTTGAATTCAGTATTGTGGCTTTTAAGTGCGAGGGGCCGTATGGCATGATGTGTCAGGCGTGATGGCCTGTCAAGAGGAAAGGCTCCTGCCAAATTGTCATATTCGGGGAAATGGCATAACATTCGATAATACTCCTAGCGTCCGGCTTCGGAGACGAGGTCGGACGGAAAAAGTCCGGGTTTGGAAACGGAAACGGACGAAGAAAAACAAAACAAGAAAAATAGGAGATAAAAGAATATGGGAAAAATTATTGGTATCGACCTTGGAACCACGAATTCGTGCGTTGCGGTCATGGAAGGCAACCAGCCTACCGTTATAATCAACAATGAGGGTGAAAGAACCACCCCTTCTGTAGTCGCCTTTACCGATGGCGGTGAAAGAAAAATCGGTAACCCTGCAAAGCGTCAGGCCATCACGAACCCACAGAACACAGTCTTCTCCATCAAGAGATTCATGGGTGAGACTTATGATCAGGTTCAGAAAGAAATCGCCAGAGTGCCTTACAAGGTAGTCAGAGGTGAGAACAACACCCCGCGTGTTGACATCAACGGCAAGTTATACTCTCCGCAGGAGATTTCAGCGATGATTCTTCAGAAGATGAAGAAGACTGCCGAGGACTACCTCCGTCAGGAAGTCACAGAGGCTGTCATCACAGTTCCTGCCTACTTCTCTGACTCACAACGTCAGGCCACCAAGGAGGCCGGCAAGATCGCCGGACTCGATGTCAAGAGAATCATCAACGAGCCGACGGCAGCCGCGCTTGCCTACGGTCTTGACAAGAAGAACAAGGACATGAAGGTCGCCGTGTATGACCTTGGTGGTGGTACATTCGATATTTCAATTCTTGAACTCGGTGGCGGTGTGTTCGAGGTTAAGTCAACCAACGGTGACACACACCTTGGTGGTGATGACTTCGATCAGGAAATCATCAACTGGCTTGCCCAGGAGTTCGCCAACGAGAACGGCGGAATCGACCTGAAGAAAGACCCTATGGCTCTCCAGAGATTGAAGGAAGCCGCTGAGAAGGCCAAGATCGAACTGTCCAACCAGACATCGACCGAGATCAACCTGCCTTACATCATGCCGGTTGACGGAATTCCAAAGCACCTTGTAAAGACACTTACCAGGGCTAAGTTCGAGCAGCTTTGCGACAACTTGTTCCAGAGATCAATCGAGCCTTGCCGTCAGGCACTTAAGGATGCCGGTCTGAACGCTTCTGACATTGATGAGGTGCTTCTCGTAGGTGGTTCAACACGTATTCCTAAGGTACAGGAACTGGTCAAGGAGTTCTTCGGCAAGGAACCTAACAAGAGCGTCAACCCTGATGAGGTAGTCGCTATCGGAGCTGCAATTCAGGGTGGTGTGCTTGCAGGTGACGTGAAGGATGTGCTTCTGCTTGATGTCACTCCGCTGTCACTTGGCATTGAGACCCTTGGCGGTGTGATGACAAAGCTCATCGAGTCCAACACGACCATCCCTACCCACAAGTCACAGGTGTTCTCCACGGCGGCTGACAACCAGCCTTCAGTTGAGATTCACGTGCTTCAGGGTGAGCGTCCTATGGCGAAGGACAACAAGGAGATCGGTGTGTTCCATCTTGACGGAATCGCTCCGGCTCCAAGAGGAATACCTCAGATCGAGGTTACATTCGACATCGATGCCAACGGTATCCTGAACGTGTCCGCGAAGGACAAGGCTACCGGCAAGGAGCAGAACATCAGGATCGAGGCTTCATCAGGTCTGTCTGAGGATGAGATCCAGAGGATGCGTGACGAGGCTAAGGCCAACGAGGCTGCCGACAAGGAGGCCAAGGAGAAGGTTGACAAGATCAACAACGCCGACGCTCTCTGCTTCCAGTCCGACAAGAACCTGAAGGACTACGGCGACAAGATTCCTTCTGACAAGAAGTCAGCCATCGAATCCGCCCTCGGTTCCCTCAAGGAGGCTGTCAAGAATCAGAATATTTCTGACATCGACCGTTACACCGAGGAACTCACCAAGGCTTGGAATGCTGCTTCCGAGGACATGAACCGCGCCGCCCAGGCCGGTGCCCAGCAGGGACCTCAGAACCCTTATGGCCCTCAGGCCGGCCCGCAAGGCCCTCAGAACGGTCCGGACGACCAAGGCCCTGACGAGCAGTAAACAGTAAAAAAGTAAAGTGAAGAAAGGAGACTGGAAATAGCCTCCTTTCTTTTTTTGTCGTGAGGGGAGTCTCAAGTCGATTTTATTGACTATTTTTGTGGCGTTCCGATAATGTTATGGCCAGAGCAGTCTTAGTCCTATTGATGTCGGCGAAACAAATATATTCACAAGTATGTTAATTCAAATAAATATGAAAGGTTATATTCTTTTGGCATCATTGCTGATCCCGGCTTCGCTGATGGCGCAGCCGGCCGCTTCCGGGCAGTACACTTACACCGGAGCTCCCGTGAACCTTACAGAACACACGTTCAAGTGCGACCATCTGCTCAAGCTTCAGGGCACCGACAAGGAGGCTTATCAGGGGATGGACATCTGGGGCGACTACATATTCAGCTGCCAGAACTCTGGTTGGCTAACCGTCTATAAGATTGACAGAGAGAAGATCACCAGGGAGTGCAAGCCGTTCAAACTTGCCAGTTATGACAAGGTGAATCATGCCAATGTGGCCTCTTTCGGAAGGACTTTCTATGACAAGGAAGACCGTTTCCCTCTTCTGTACATCAGCCAGTGCAACAAGAATCCGATCAACGGTCGCAAGGATGTGCTTTACGTCGAGCGTGTCGCCAACGACCTGAAGTCCTCAGAACTGGTGCAGACTATTTATTTCAAGGACACCGACCATCTTTTCGGCTATGCGCTTCAGTGGGTCATCGATCCGGACAACAATTTCCTTTACGGCTACGGCAACACCGTTGACAACACCAACGCCCTGAACCGTCACCGCATCGTGAAATTCCGCATCCCGAAGCTGAATGAGTCCACGGACGGCTTTGTGACCTTGACAAAGGACGATCTGTTGGAGAATTATCTCATCGAGGACACCTACCAGACCCATTTCAATCCGATCGGCCAGGGGCTTTTCATCAAGAACGGTCAACTGTTCATGCCAACCGGCTTCGGCAAGGAGAAACAGCCGTCAATCCTCTATGTCTGGAATCTGAACACCCGCACCATGCAGAATGTCATCGACTTGAGGGAGGCCACCTTCGGCGAGCTCGAGGACTGCGCCTATTACAAGGGCGACCTCTACATCCATGCCCAGGGCGACCTGTTCAGAATCAGGTTCTAAGATAACCCGGTCACGTGTCTGGATACAAGAAACCCCGCAGAATGCATTCTGCGGGGTTTTGAAGAGGTGCCTAGCGGAATCGAACCGCTGTAGCAGGTTTTGCAGACCTGTGCCTAACCGCTCGGCCAAAGCACCATTGGTTATGGATTGCAAAGATAATGTTTTTTCTGTTATTCACAAATATTTCTTCTCTAAAACGGTTGGAAAACTTTGGAATATATTGCCGGTTGGAAATGAATATTCCATATAATTAAGTAAATTTGTACAATTCAGTCACTGATCTGGTCGAAGTGACAGGTGACATTTATGATGATAATTAATGATGCTGAAATGAACATGAGAAAAGCAATAGCGTTGTTGACGGCCATATTCCTGTCTGCTATGTCGGTCATCGCGCAAGATGAACCTGTCAGGTTCGCTTTCCTGACAGATCTGCATTACGCGGAAGGAAGCGGATCCGTGTCCGACATCAGTCGTTGCGTCAAGGATGTCAACACGTTGGCCGGACTGGATTTCGTCCTGGTCGGCGGCGACCTGACGGATTTCGGAACCGATGAGGAGATAGCCGCTGTGAAGCAGATGTTGGACTCGCTCAGGTACAAGTACTATGTCGTGGCCGGAAACCACGACGCCAAGTGGTCGGAGAGCGGCTGCAACACTTTCCTCAAGGTGTTCGGCTACGAGAACTTCGAGTTCGAGTGCAAGGGGTGGCGCTTCATCGGCTGTAACTGCGGTCCGGACATGAGGATGGCTCCGGCTCTGATTCCTCAGGAGAGCATGGAATGGCTGAAGGGCCTCAAGCCGGGGAAAAAGACCATATTCGTGAACCATTACCCGCAGGACACATCGGTACTGAACTATTTTGACGTGACACGTGAGCTTAAAAGGATCGGCGCCCGGTTCGAGGTCGGCGGGCACTGGCACAGGAACGTGTCGCTGGACTATGACGGTCTGCCGGGAGTTCTGGACCGCTCGACACTGACGGCGGGAAGGCAGCCGGGCTATAATGTTTTCACGATCCGGAATGACAGCGTGACGGTCTCGGAAAGAAGGCTTTACGGTTCCACAACGGTTCAGATGGAACCTTGGTACACAAGGAGGCTTGCGGAGGTGAAGGACACTGTGACCTACGATGCCTACGGACTTCCGGCCAGCTACCCGTGGATGCGCTACGATGTCAACAACGACAGCCCTGTCAAGGAGGTCTGGAAACTCAAAGATGACAGCAATATAGTCGCTGGTTTTGCCAGGACCGGAAAGCGCGCCTGGTACACGACGGCTTCCGGCAACGTGCGCTGCATAAGTGTCAAGGACGGCAGACGAATATGGTCGAAGAGATTCCCCGGCAAGATATTCTCAACCCCGGCGGTTCAGGGAAAGTATCTTGTGTTTGGCTGCACTGACGGCAACGTCTACGCTCTGAACGCCAAAAATGGAAAGACTGTCTGGAAATATGCCGCAAGGAAATCCGTGCTGGGCAGCCCTGTGATATTCGATGACAAAGTCTATGTCGGGGCTTCGGACGGCTGTTTCAGGGCGCTTGATTTGAAGACAGGGAAGGCGGTGTGGACATATTCAGACGTGCAGGGGTTCATCGAGTGCCGCGCGTTTGTGGACAAGGAGCAGGTTGTGTTCGGCTCTTGGGGCAACAGGCTGTATTCGCTTGATCCTCAGACTGGCGCGCTCCAATGGGAGTGGAAATGCGGGAAGTCTTCGAGGATGTATTCGCCGGCGGCCGTGTGGCCTGTCAAGGCGTGCGGGAAGATATTCATAGCGGTTCCTGACAGGCGGCTTTACGCTATTGACGCCGCGACAGGGAAGGAACTCCGACATTATGAGAAATCAGCCCGGGAGGCGGTGGGTGTCTCTCCGGACGGAAAGAAGGTTTATTGCAAATCCATGTGGCACACAATTTCTTCCGTGGACGCTGAGAGCCTTGAGGTGGATTGGTGTGCGGAGACGGGCGCCGGCTATGAGATCTCTCCGACCTCGATCGTCCGCATCGGAAACGAGGTGATCATGCCGACCGACAAAGGCAACATCATCGGATTCGATGCTGAGGACGGTCACAGGCTTTGGGCGAGGAAGATTTCCATCGCGCTTGTGAATCCTATGGAGGTCTGGAGCGAAGGGGGCGCCACCTACATTCTTGCCTCAACCATGGACGGGGCGGTGACGCTGCTTCGAGAATGAACTTTTTTGAACCGGAGTGACATGGAAAAGAAAGTTATCATTTTTTATGAATATGAAAAAGTTACTACTGATTCTTGCGGCTGCTCTGGCCGCGACACCGCTATTGGCGGAGAAAAACAACAAGATGGAACCGTGGCAGGATCCTAACGTGTTCGAGGAGAATCGTTTGCCGATGGCGGCCACATTTGTGACGGACCAGCAGAAGACTCTGACTCTTAACGGAGTCTGGAAGTTCAAGTGGAACGAGACCATAGAAGGCCGGATCAAAGGCTTCGAGGCTGTGGACTACAATGATGCGGACTGGGGGACGATTCCGGTTCCCGGGATGTGGGAGCTTAACGGGTACAACGATCCGGTCTACCTGAATGTCGGCTTTGCATGGAGAGGCCATTACACGAACAACCCACCTTACCCTCCGACCGAGCACAACTATGTCGGCCAGTACCGCAGGACTTTCAATGTTGATAAGTCCTGGATCGGGAAACAGATCTGCCTCTGCATCGGCTCCGCCACCTCCAACGTGCGCGTTTGGGTCAACGGAAAGATGGTCGGCTACAGCGAGGACAGCAAGCTTGAGGCACGTTTCGACCTCACAAAGTACGTCAAGGCTGGGGAGAACCTCATCGCCCTTGAGATTTTCCGCTGGTGCGACGGCTCCTACCTTGAGGACCAGGATTTCTGGAGGCTCAGCGGAATCGCCCGCGGAGTCTATGTCTACACCCGTGAGAAAGAACGCATCGAGGACGTGAACGTCATGGCTGGCATGGACGGAAATTTCACCGTGAACGCTAAGGTTACCAAGGGCGTGAAGAACGTACGTGTCTCCGTTATCGACAAAAATGGAAACCAGGTGGCCTACAGAGAGGCATCTCCGGTCAAAGGAGAGGTTGTCCTGAACGGTAACGTACAGAATCCGTCACTCTGGAGCGCGGAGATTCCGAGCCTTTACACCTTGAAGGTGACCGCTTCCGACAAAAAGGATGTTGTGGAAAGCACATCGATTGATTTCGGATTCCGCACTGTAGAGATCAAGAAAGGCCAGCTGCTTGTCAACGGCCAGCCTGTTCTCATCAAGGGTGCGGACCGCCACGAGATGAACGCCGACAAGGGCTATGTGGTTTCAGAAGAGGATATGATCATGGACATCCGCATCATGAAGGAACTGAATATGAACGCGGTGCGCACCTGCCATTACCCGAACGACCCGCGTTGGTACGCCCTCTGCGACAAATATGGTCTCTATGTTGTGGACGAAGGCAACATTGAGTCTCATGGAATGGGCTACGGAAAAGAATCCTTGGCACATAGGGCTGATTTCAAGGCCGCCCATCTCATCCGCGACCAGAGGATGATGCGCAGGGACTTCAATCACCCGTCGGTGATCATCTGGAGCCTTGGCAACGAGGCGGGCTTCGGTGATAGTTTCATCGCTTGCTACGACTGGATGAAAGCCAACGATCCTACCAGACCGGTTCAGTACGAAAGGGCTGAGATGGCCGGTCAGACAGACATCGTCTGCCCGATGTACGCCTCTCCGAAATGGTGTGAGGATTACGCGAAAGGCAACCCTGACAGACCATTGATCCAGTGCGAATATGCCCACGCGATGGGGAACTCCATGGGTAATTTCAAGGAATATTGGGATCTCGTCCGCAAGTATCCTACCTACCAGGGCGGATTCATCTGGGACTTTGTGGACCAGGCTCTCCGTTGGCCTTCCAAGGACGGCGGCACCGACCACATCTTCGCTTTCGGAGGTGATTTCAATGAATATGACCCTTCGGACGGCTCGTTCAACTGCAACGGTGTCATAGCCGCCGACAGAACCCTGCACCCTCACGCCTATGAGGTACGCTACCAGCACAGGAATATTCACACATCCCTTGCGGGGCAGGGAAGAGTGAATGTGTTCAATGAATATTTCTTCAAGGATCTGAGCCAGTACCGTATGCTTTGGAATATAACTGTTGACGGTGAGGCGGTCTCTTCAGGAATCGTCGAGAACCTGAATGTCGCTCCGCAGAAGACTGAGACCGTGGATCTCGGCTTCAAGACCATTCCGCAGGCCGACGCTGACATATTCATTAATGTCTCTTACGTCCTCAAGACCGCTGACGGTGTTCTTCCTGCCGGTTCCGAGGTGGCATACGACCAGATTATGCTGAACGAAAAGTCTGACGCCGCCTTCAAGGCCGGTTCCGCTTCGGTTGACGGCAGGACCTTGGTTCAGAGCGAGACAGCCGATGCGTATGTGTTCTCAGGCTCCTTCTCCTTCGCGGGCACTATGGCTGACCGTGTGGCCGACTGGACGGCAACTTTCGACAAGGCCACCGGATTCCTCTCCGGTTACACCGTTGACGGTGTCCAGATGCTTTCCGAGCCTTTGACTCCGGAGTTCGCCCGCGCTCCGACCGAGAACGATATGGGTTCCGGCAAGATCCGCGAGATGTACAAGGCGTGGCGTTACCCGGTCTACAAACTCAAGGCCGGCTCCTTGATTGTCGAAAAGGCGACCGACGGCGTTGGCCTGATGTCTGTGTCCGCTGAATATGAGCCAATCGCGGACGGCGCCGCCATCGTGAAGATGTTCTATGAGATCTTCCCTGACGGCTCCATAAAGGCCACTGAGAGGATGAAGGACGCCGGCAAGCTGGCTCAGGCTCCGGCCCTTATGCGTTTCGGAATGAAGTTCGCCATGCCAGGACGTTACTCGACCGTAGATTTCTACGGCAATGGCCCTTGGGAGAACTACTCCGACAGGAACTCAGCCGCTGTTACCGGCCATTACACGCAGAGCGTCAACGACCAGTACCACTACGGCTATGTGCGCACTCAGGAATCCGGCACGAAGACCGGACTGAGATACTTCCGTGTTCTCGACCCGAACGGCACTGGTCTTGAGGTTACTGCATACCAGAAGTTCTCCGCTTCCGCCATTCCGTTCTCGATGAGGGATCTGGACTGCCTTGAGAACGGTACTCCTGAGCGTTCCAACAAGACCAACACCCAGAACGGTGAGGCGCGTCATTCGCTGAACCTCAAGGCGAAGGCTCATGAGAACGACCGGGCCAACGGTACCACTTATGTCAACTTTGACTTGGCCCAGATGGGAGTTGGCGGAATCAATTCTTGGGGCACTCTGCCGCTGAAACCGTACCTTGTTCCTGCCGCGGAGCGCGAGTTCACATTCGTTATCCGCCCGATGAGCGACTAAGAAGTTGTTTTGAATTGTTTGAAATGTTCTTTAAGGTGAAAAAATCTTCATTTTCTTCCCGCTTTTTCAGTCAGATAGCACTGCTATCCTCCTTGGAAGAATCGGTCGAACCTGAAGTTTTTCACTCTCAAAACTTCAAACAAACAATTCAAAACAGCTTCTAAGGATGCTGTGCGGCGTTTGACGCTTTGAATATAAATGTATTATAGGCTGCTGTCCTGATGTTCCTTGTGGGTGTCGGGACAGTCTTCTTTTTACACGTTTATGCCTTGGAACTTAGAAGTTGTTTTGATTTGTTTGAAAATGTTCTTTGAGGTGAAAGAACCTTCAAACAAATAAATCAAGACAACTTCTAAAAACCTAAGCTTTTGTGTACATTTGCATCGTTTGGTGTCAGTGGCTTTTATTCGTGGGGGGGTAATGTTTTTGATATTCAGATAGAAATGCTGTTGTCTTTGGCTGGTTTGCCCTAAAGGATTGAGCCTTTTTTGCTGATGATGAATAAGTTACCCTCCACCAGCTGATACTCAATGGGTGACGTGTAACTACTTGTCACACCGCGTTTCAGGCGATTATCTTCGGTGGGATATGACTAAAGGCGATCCGCTAAAATATTAATAAATAAAGATTTAGATTTATGGACACGATAGATCTTTTGATGAATATGATCCGGATTCCTTCCGTGAGCCGGGAGGAAGGAACGGTTGCTGATTTTCTGGAAGGATGGATGAAAGACCAAGGCTTTGATGTCAGGAGGTCGGGCAACAACCTTTGGGTTGAGTCCGGCCCGGAGGACGGGAGACCGACCGTCCTGCTGAACGCACACATCGACACTGTGAGACCGGCTTCGGGCTACACCCGTGACCCTTTCACGCCTGAGATTGAGGACGGATGTCTGTACGGTCTTGGCAGCAATGATGATGGCGGCTCCCTTGTCGCGCTTCTGGAGACATATTCAAGGCTCATCCTAAAAGAGCAGCCGTACAGGCTGATCTTCTCCGCTACAGCCGAGGAAGAGGTGAGTGGGAGAGGTGGATTGGACTTGATCCTGCCGGAGTTGGGCCGTGTCGATTTCGGGGTGATTGGCGAGCCTACCGGGATGCGTATGGCCGTTGCCGAGAGGGGATTGATGGTGCTGGACTGCACGGCCTACGGGAAGAGTGGCCATGCCGCCAGAAATGAAGGTGTCAATGCGATTTACAAGGCCATTGAGGATATTCAGTGGTTCAGGAATCATAGTTTTGACCGTGTGTCGGATTTCCTCGGAGCCGTCAAGATGTCTGTGACGCAGATCAACGCAGGAACTCAGCACAATGTCGTTCCGGACAAGTGCACTTTTGTCGTGGACGTGCGTCCGAACGGGATGTACACCAATCCGGAGCTCTTGGAGATGATCAAATCCTCCGTCTCTTGTGAGGTCAAGGAGCGCTCCACCAGAATCGGAAGCTCGCATCTTCCGCTGGATCATCCTGCTGTCGTCCGCGGCCTGTCTCTCGGACTGGAACCTTTCGGCTCTCCTACCACCAGCAATCAGGCCCTCTGCCATTTCCCGACCATGAAGATAGGCCCCGGCGAATCCGCACGCTCCCACTCTGCCAATGAATATATCCGTCTGGATGAAATCTCCAACGGCATTGAAAAGTATGTCGCCCTCCTTGATGGTTTGCGACTGTAACGCCTTGAATACGTGTTGGGCTATTAGGGACCTTGCTTGCTTGATGGAAGGAATTCATGGCTTTATTCAAACCGCGGCGCCAGCCCTCTCAATGCGGCTATGATTGCCTTGCCCATCCTTTCGTGTCCATCGTCTGTCGGGTGCAACCTGTCATTGTCCCGAGGAAAATAATCCTTCTGCGAGCGGTTGAGCGGGAATATTCCCGAAATGGCGTTGAGGTCTATCACCGGCACCGCCCAGACATTTCCCGCCTCCTTAACCGCATTGATGTACGCGTCAACATATTCCCCACATCTGTTGGTGTAGTTCTCGTCCGGCTGGATGTTGGTCTCGCCGAATTTGGCATACCCCCTGTGAAGCGGTGTCATAAGGATGATCTGCTGGTGAGGGTACATGTTCTTAAGGGAGTCGAGCGCTATGTTGATCCTTCCCTTGAATGTTTTTGAGTCGAAATTCGGGGTCCTGTGCCTTCTCGTCTGCATCGACTTCGGCTCTCCGTTGGAGGCCTCCACTTTGACATATTCTTCTGTAAACCATTCGCCGATCGGCACGCCTGCGTTGAAGTCGTTGGTTCCCATCAGGATGAGAATCGCATCGATGCTGTCTCCGTACTCGTTTTTCAGTCTGTTCGCTTGCGGGAGAACCTCATTCCATTGCTGGCCATTCCGTGCCACCACGCAAGGTACAATCCCGATTTCCCGCGCCATGTACCAGTAGTACTTCTCAGGTCCGTTCGCCACCTGAGGATCCGAAATCGAATCCCCGATGATCCCGACCCTTGCCCCGTACCACGGATGGGTCGTGTCCACCACAGTATTGACGGAAGTGGTTGCGTTGGCTTTTCCCTGCGCCAAAGCGATGTTGGCTGTAAGTGTTCCCGCCGCCAGCAAGGCGACAGCCTTGATGATGAGAGATGTGTTGCTGTTATTCATTCCTCTTAGTTTTTTGCGGTCACCGCATCAAAGCCAAGACCTCTATGAGAGACTCTTTTATGTGGCCGACTAACTTGATACAAATATACAACTTGTCTTGAAATGTCCAAAAAATACGGTGTCTCGTGGAGGATTACGGTGATTATTTTGTCTTTAGTAAGTGATTTATTATTAAATGGTTGTACAAAAACGAACCATTTGTGTATAAAAACGGCCAGCAATATGTTCCGGAAGTTATAATTTTGCCGACGGATTTTTTAACCACATAGACTTTTATGATAGTAACGTTTTTACTGACACTTCCACTTCTTTTTCTGTCTGCCGTTTCGAACGGTGGTGACAATGTGTATAATATGGCGGAACCTGAAAAGGGCGATGCCCGGGCTTGGGAGTTGGTGTCGAAAATGACTCTTGAAGAGAAGTGTGATTACATCGGTGCGGCCACATCCTTTGTTCTGCGTGGTGTGGACAGGCTTGGAATTCCGGAAATACGAATGGCGGACGGTCCTCAGGGCATACGCAATAATACCACCAGCACCCTTTATCCGTCCGGAATACTTACGGCCGCCACTTGGAACAGAGAACTTGCCGAAAGGCTCGGACACGGACTTGGAAAGGATGCCAAGGCCAGAGGAGTGGCTATCCTCCTTGGACCCGGTGTAAACATCTACAGAGCACCGATGAACGGCAGAAACTTTGAATATTTCGGTGAGGATCCTTACCTGGCCTCTGAGGTGGCGGAACATTATATTGAAGGAGTGCAGGCGGAAGGCGTGATCGCCACTGTCAAGCATTTCGCGGCCAACAACCAGGAATGGAGCCGTCACCACGCAAGTTCGGATGTGGATGAGAGAACCCTCCACGAGATATACTTTCCGGCTTTCCGGAAGGCTGTCGAGAAAGCCCGTGTCGGGGCTGTGATGGACAGCTATAACCCTGTTTTCGGGGTTCACGCGACCGAGAACGCTTATATGAACATTGAGGTGCTTCGCAATATGTGGGGGTTTGACGGAATCCTGATGTCAGACTGGACATCAGTGTATTCCACATCAGGCGCCGTCAATGGAGGGCTTGATCTCGAATGTCCAAAAGGGGTGTACTTCACAAAGGAAAGAATCATCCCTCTTATAAAGTCGGGAGTCATCTCTGAGAAAACCATTGACAGAAAGGTGTACAATATCTTGTCCACACTGAATCGTTTCGGTCTCCTTGACAAGCCTGTTCTGGATGAAAGCATAGAAAAAGACAATCCGGAGAACGCGGCTGTCGCGCTTGACCTTGCGAGGGAAGGTGTGGTTATGCTTGAGAACAGAAATTCCGAACTCCCTTACGGAAAGAAAAAAGATAGGATTCTTGTCCTTGGCCCTAACGCCTGTGTCACCACTACTGGTGGAGGAAGCGGCTTTGTGACACCATTCCATACTGTCACCATCGCTGACGGCATCAAAAGACAGTTCGGTGAGAAATATGTGCAAGTCCTTTCAGATGAGGAACTTTATGTTGACATTTTTTCGGATGTTCATCCTTTGGACGATAACGGACGCTCTGGGTTCAGGGCCGAGTATTACGACAACAAGACCTTGTCTGGAAAACCGGTGCTGGTGAGGACGGACGCTTCCGTGAATTTCGATTGGGGACGGAAATCACCGGCCGAAGGGCTTCCGGAAGACGGGTTCTCTGCCCGCTGGGAAGGAACCTATACCGCTTCGAAGACAGGTACGCTCCGTTTCAAATTGTCTGGAGACGATGGTTACCGTCTGTTTGTCAACGATCAACTTCTGGCAGGGGATTGGGGAAATCACTCGTTGTCGTCAAGGACGGCTTTTCACAACATCGAGAAGGGAAAGACCTATCGGATCCGCTTCGAGTTTTACGATAATATTTCCGACGCCACCGCCCGTTTGAAGATCGGACTCTTTAATGAGGCGATGCTGAATGCGGCAGTGGCCAAGGCCGAACGTGTCATCTATTGCGGTGGATTCAACAGCGACGTTGAAGGTGAAGGCTTTGACAGACCGTTCAGTTTGCCAGCCGAGCAGAAAACCTTGATCACAAGGCTTACGGACGCGCATCCTCACGTGAGTGTGGTGCTGAACGCCGGGGGCGGTGTTGACTTCAACGGCTGGAGCGAAGGTGTGGAGGCAGTCCTTTATGCCTGGTACACCGGCCAAGAAGGCGGAACGGCCATAGCTGAGATCATATCCGGAAAAATCTCGCCGAGCGGCAAGCTTCCGATCTCGATCGAGAACAGATGGGAGGACAATCCTGTGTACGGCTCGTACTATGACAACACACCTGTGAAGACGCAGAACACTCCGTTCAAGAGGATTGAGTACCGTGAAGGAATCTTTTGCGGTTACAGGGGGTATGACAGAAACGGGGTGGCTCCACGCTATCCGTTCGGATATGGCCTTTCGTACACGTCATTCGAATATTCCGACATTAACGTAGAGAAACTTTCAAGTGACAGTGTGCTTGTCTCTTTCACTGTGGCCAACACTGGAAAAGTCGGGGCTTGTGAGACCGCGCAGGTCTATGTCAATGACAAGATCGCGTCTGTGACAAGGCCGGCTAAGGAACTCAAGGGCTACGAGAAGATGTTCATTCCTGCCGGAAAGTCAGTCAGGATGACTGTTTCCCTTGGGGCTGAGGCGTTCTCGTTCTACGATGTGAAATCAAGGTCTTTCGTCATCGAACCTGGTGAGTTTGAGATTCTTGTTGGGCCGTCGTCAGCTGATCTTCCTCTTAGAGCGGCTGTCATGCTTGGCGCTCCGGAGTACCAGGTGGTCAACATCGCTCCAGACACTGCCTCCATCATAAAGAACCCTCTTAACGGTTGGGTTATGTATATGGGAAGGAACTGGGATTCGGATTTCGGCAAGACTCAGCGCTATGATGAGTTTCCGGCCGCTGTACCTGGTGGAAAGGTGAGGGTCTCGGACTGGTGCGGCACGGCCTACATCCGTACCGGTTGGGCCTCAATGGAACCCGAGGAAGGGAAATATTTCTGGAATGATCCTGACTCTCGTCTTAACAGGCTTCTGACAGAGGTTCGTAATAGAGGACTTCGTCTTGCTTTCCGCATCGTAGTGGATGGCCGTGACCAAGGACAGAACACTCCGAAGTATGTGCTTGATGCAGGCGCCAAGGCTTTCGCGTCAAAACTTGGCGACAAGGAGGTGTACACTCCGTACCCTGATGATCCGGTCTTTCAGGAGAAATATTCAAAGTTCATAAAGGCTTTCGCTTCAAGGTTTGATTCATTTGATGAGGTTGACTTCATTGATGCCTACGGTCTCGGGAAATGGGGTGAGGCCCATTCAATGAAATACCTCGACAATAAAAATAAGATTCCTGTGTATGAGTGGATCACGGATCTATATTCCCGGAGTTTCAAGGAAGTACCTCTTGTGATGAACTACCATAGGGTGCTTGCCGAGGAGACTGTCAACGGTTGGGAAGACGATCCTGATCCGGATTCTGAGGGAATGCTTGAGAGCGCCATCTCAAAAGGTTACAGCCTTCGTCACGATGCCTTCGGGATGACAGGATATTACAAGGAATGGGAGAAAGCGTTCGCTGCCAAATGGAAATTCAAGGTCCCGATCATAATGGAGGGCGGATGGATCACCGGCGCTCATCACCGCTATTGGATCGACCCGTCAGGAAAGTACCGCGAAGGACATCCTGAGGATGTCCGGAGAGGGGAAATGGAAGCGGCCGAGGAGGCGTGCGTGAATATGATGGACTTCCGTGTGGGGAACGAGACTGAGTCCTGGTTCCAGAACATCGATCTGGTGGAGAGGTTCATCCGTCACGGCGGATACAGGCTTTATCCCACTCAAGTTGTGGTACCTTGTGAGGCAAGAACCGGGGAGACCTTGACATTGACACATACTTGGGAAAATATGGGATGGGGTTACTGTCCTAACAACATCAGGCAGTGGAACCATAGGTTCAAACCTTCTTTCGCCCTTATCGCCGAGGATGGGACTGTCGTCAGGATATTCGTTGACACCAAGGCGGAGCCTTCTGATTGGATGCGGAACAAGCCTGCCGGTTACAGTCTTCATGTCTCGCTTGAAGGGGTGGCTCCGGGAAACTACAGCTGGGCAGTCGCGATATCCGACACGGAAAAAGGCAATATCCCGGGTCTGAATATGGCGGTTGACACCGCGTCCCTTACGAAGGACGGCTGGCTGAAAGTCGCCAAGGTGACCATCAGGTAAGAATATATCAATAGTTAAATAACTGATTAATAACAAAAACTATTTTCGATTATGATCAAAGTAATCAGAACAGCCTTATTGGCGGCTCTCGGTTTTGTGACGGCGATGTCATTCAGTGCGTCCGCCCAAAACAAAAATCTGAGAATCAGCGGACATGTCGTCGATGAGAGCGGCACTCCTTTGTCCGGAGTCGTTGTTTATGTGAAGAGCGGCAGCACAAAGGACGCGACTGTCACGGATGACAACGGATCCTACAGCATCGGTGCTCAGACATCTTCGGCGCTTGTTTACTCTTGCCTTGGCTACAAGGAGCAAGAAGTTGTCGTCGGGAATACTTCCGTCATCAATGTCAAGCTTGTGCTTGACTCCTTCAATCTGGACGACGCCGTGGTCATCGGCTATGGCTCACAGAAGATGAAAGACCTCACGGGAGGTCTGTCAGTGGTAAATCAGGAAACTCTCGGTATGGTTTCCACCGGCAACCTTATGGACCGCATCTCAGGTCAGGTCGCCGGTCTGACCATCACTACATCATCCGAGGCTCCTGGATCCAACCAGTCTCTCCTTATCCGTGGACAGAATTCGTTGTCAGCCACTAACAGCCCTTTGGTCGTCCTCGACGGGATTCCTTACGAGGGAGGTCTCGCGGACATCGATCCGGACATAGTCGAGAGCATAACCGTCCTCAAGGATGCCTCCTCCGTTGCGATTTATGGTTCCCGTGGTTCCAACGGTGTCATCCTTATCCAGACAAAGAAAGGCAAGGAAGGCACGATGTCGGTTACATACAAGACCCGTCTCAGTGTCTCTCAGCCTATGCAGAGAATCCAGGTTATGGGGCCTAACGAGTACATCCGCTTCAAGCAGGATATGGGCCGTCTGGGCACCAAGCAGCTTACCGGTGAAGATCTCGATCCGCTTGCGGGACAGGTCATCAGCGCTTCGGAGAAGCAGAACTACGCTCTCGGAATCACCAATGACTGGCAGGACTATGTTTTCCGCACGGTGTTCAATATGGATCACCAACTGTCATTCTCGGGCGGTACCGAGAAGACTCAGTATATGGCCTCCGTCTCCTATCTGCACAACCCTGGAGTGGTGTACAATTCCAACTATGACCGTGTGAGCGCTTACGCGAACATCAACCAGGTGCTTAACGACTGGCTTACAGTCGGTATCACCACGCAGTTCGTGAACCGTGAGTCCGGTGGAGTGACCCCTAATCTTGAGCACGCGATCAAGCAGTCTCCTTACGGTATTTATAAGGACGAGACCGGTGCTTACTATGAGGAGCCGATGGACTACAGCAACCTTCCCAACCCAATGAAGGATGTCAATGCTGACCAGAAGAGCACCGGCCGCAATATCCTTCTAAATGGTTTCGTAGAAGTCAAACTGCCTGTGAAAGGCCTTACGTTCAAGTCTCAGTTCGGTTACAACTACCGCAACAGCTTCACCGGCACATATTACGGCCGCAACACCGTCACAGGTAAGAAAGTTGACGGAAAGGCCTCTATCAGCAACAGCCACACTACAGACTACACTTGGGAGAACATCCTCAAGTACGACAGGACTTTCGGCAAACATCATTTTGACGCAACAGGACTGTTCTCTGTCCAGGAGAAGTCCAACATCTCAGCCTCGCAGAACGGCGAATGCTTCGTCAACGATGACTCCAGCTTCTACAAGATGGACGGTGCAGAGAAGAATGTCACCATCGGTTCCGGCTACTGGAAGGAGAGTATGATGTCATACATGCTCCGTCTCAATTACAGCTACGCCGGCAAATATCTCGTCACCTTGACAGGCCGCGCCGATGGTGCCTCAGTGTTCGGAGCCAACAACAAGTTCGGCTTCTTCCCTTCGGCCGCGGTGGCGTGGAATATGTCAGAGGAGAGCTTCATCAAGGACAACACTGACAAGGTCGATATGCTCAAGGTCCGTCTCTCCTATGGAGCCAATGGTAACAACGCCATCTCCAGATACCAGACACTTGACCGTCTCTATGCGACCAACGGTGTGAAGTACATCTACGGTGACGGTTCGTCAGCGGTGAATTCCGCTTACCTTCCTTCAGATGGTATCGGTAACCCGAACCTCAAATGGGAGACCACTTACACGGCCAACCTTGGTTTCGACTTCCTGTTCTTCCGCGGAAGGCTCGGTGGCTCCATTGATGCCTACAGCTCCAACACCAAGGATCTTCTTATGACTCGTACCGTTCCGATAATGAACGGATACAACAAGATCTGGGACAATGTCGGCGAGACACAGAACAAGGGTGTCGAGCTTTCATTGAACACTGTCAATATCAGAAAGCAGAATTTCACATGGAACACAGACTTCAGCTTCTTCCTCAACAGGGACAAGATCGTCGAGCTCCGCGGTGACGGGCTGGATGACGTGAACAACAAATGGTTCATCGGCAAGCCGCTTTCGGTTTACTATGACTACAGGATTGTGGGTCTCTGGCAGGAAGGTGACGAGTTCACATTCACTGACGATGATGGCAACACAAAGGTGCACCAGACCGGCGCGCAGCCTGGCGACGCCAAACTTTACGATGCCAACGGCGACGGTGTCATCTCCACGGACGACCGTGTCATCATCGGAAGCACAAGGCCGAGCTTCACGATGTCGATGGGCAACAGATTCCAGTACAAGGATTTTTATCTCTCGTTCCTCCTCAACGGCAAGTTCGGTACCTGGATGACCGACAATGTGGCCAACATCGGTTCGTGGGCATTCGGTTCGGGCAACTATATTCACGGAGCTAAATACTGGACTCCGGAAACACCTGACGCGGAGTACACGTCTCCTGGCTACGTGAACAGATTCAGCCATGGATTCTACAAGAAGATGAGCTACGTCTCACTCAAGAATGTGACCCTCGGCTACAAGATTCCTAAGAAGGCAACGAAGTTGCTTCACCTCAGCGCTGTCGATGTGAATGTCAGTGTCAACAATGTGGGTGTCATCTCCAATATGCGCCAGATGCTCAACTATGACAACACTTGGTTCGCGTCATACCCGACAGCTCGTTCTTATATGTTTGGACTTACAGTTACATTCTAATATGAATATTATCAGAAATATGAAAACGAATATATTAAAGTCCGGCCTCGCCGCCGTAGCAGTGACGGCTCTGGCTTCATGCAGCGGATTTCTTGATGAGGATCTCAAGAGCTCTCTCGCTCCGGACAACACATACACAAGTTCAATGGGATTCGAGACCGGATGCAACGGTTTGTATTCCATCGCCCGTTCAGAGTACAACACCTGGGGTGAGAGCGGGGCTTATATGCACGGTGCGGCCTGCGCCTATGAGGTCCTCCAGATCGCCACAGACATCGTTGACCAGAACGGTGCCAAGGATGGTTCCCTTACTCCGTTCGCGGACCTTACGCTCACATCGGCGACCCGTTTCGTGAGATCTTATTGGAACTGGTCCTACAACCTCATCGCTTCCGCCAACGAGATCCTTATCTATGCGGAGAAGAACACCAACTGGGACTATCCTGAGGACAAGCGGATCGCTATCGCCACCGCGAGATTCTTCCGCGCTTATGCCTACAGGTCACTTGTCTATCTTTATGGTGACGTTCCGTGGGTGGAGACCATCGAGAATCCTTTCAAGCTCTCTTTCACAAGGGATCCTAAGGAGGAAGTCCTCAAGCATATCATAGATGATTTCACCTATGCCGCGGAGAATCTTCCGACGGATCCGGACAAGGTTAAGACCGGCAAGCTTACTTGCTGGGCCGCCTATCACCTCCTCAGCGAGATGTACAACTTCCAGGGACACCTGACAAATGACAAGACTTGTTTCGAGGAGGCCGCCAAGTGCGCCAACAAGGTTATCGACAGCAAGTACTTCGCACTCAACACCGCCCGTTTCGGTTCGAGCAAGAATGAGAAAGGTGACGCTTTCAGTGATATGTTCCTTGAGAACAATCAGAACCGCACAAGCGGCAACACCGAGAGTATCTGGGTGATGCAGTTTGAGTACAAGACGGTCGGCGGCGGCACCAACTCTGATGATTGGACGCGCCGCGCGTGGAACCCGCAGTACTTCGCCATCAATGGTTTCGCGCTTGCGGACTCGCTTGGCGGACGAGGACTCGCGCAAATATCTCCAATGAAATGGTGGATCGGCACGAAGAACACCAGCGCCACACTTGATGACTGCGCTGTGTCCGGAGCGTCCGAGAATGGTATTTTCGAGGATGGGGATATGCGTAACTCAAAGTATAGCATAAAGAGAGACTGGTACTACAACAACCCTCTCATCACAGCGTCCCTCGGCAAGAAGTGTGAGATCACCGACAAGACTTGGGCAACAGGCCAGCTCTTCCCGGCGCTCACCAAGTTCTTCTTCGGAAAGGAGGACAACCTCCAGCTTACCGGTTCGTACAAAGATCGTATGAAGTGTCGTCTCGGTGAGACTTACCTTCACCTTGCCGAGGCTTATCTTGGAATGGGTGACACGCAGAAGGCCGCCGATGCTCTCAACGTCATCAGAAAGAGAGCCAAGGTGAGAAATCTTGATGCTTCGGAAGTAACTGTGGACGAGCTTCTTAACGAGCGCATCCGTGAGATGGTCGGCGAGGAGAGCCGCCGGTTCACCCTTGAGAGAATGGGCGCCGATGTGTTTGTCGCCCGTGTGAAGAAGTACAATCCTACAATCGCGGATCAGTTTGACGAGCACTTCACCCTTTGGCCTGTCCCTCAGGAGATCCTCGATGCCAACAGAGGCAGCGAGTTCCCTCAGAACCCAGGATATTAATGGATTATATTTTTAATTAATTGATGATAGTTATGAAATATATGAATAAGGCATTGTCAATGCTTGCCGTCGCGGCGGTCGCTATGTCCTGCCAATGGAATCCGATGGATCACGACATCGATCCGGTGGACGAGAACCTCACACTGACGGCATCTTCGGAAGACGTTGTTCTTCTTGAGGAAAACCTAAAGAAAGACGCTGTAACCTTCAGTTGGACAGAGGCCAGGAATATGGGTGATGACTATATGATCTCATATGAGACAAAACTCGATGTCCTCGGAAACAACTTCGGCTCAAAGACCGTGATCCGTACTGATATGGATCCGGGTGAGTTCAGCCAGAGCTTTACGGTGGAGCAGCTCAACACCTGGGCCACCGAAAGATGGGGACTTCCTGTAAACAAGCAGTTTACTCTGGAATTCCGTGTCACAGCACAGTGGGAAGGTGGATCCACTTTTGAGATGCCGGAAGTACGTACGATGCAGGTTGTTGTGACCCCTATCAAGGTTACCGTGTTCGATGCCGACAAGATGTTTGTTGGCGGCACCGCTGTGGATGAGGAGGAAATCTCCAGAACTTTGGAGAACGAGTTCCAGTTCGCTTGGCTTGGTAATCTGACCATCGGTGACCTGCAGATTCCTGTAGAGTACGAAGGTGTAAGATATTATATCGCTCCAAAGGATGGATCAACCGCTCTGAAGGATGGCCAGACCGTTGACATCACGATGACCGAGGCTCCGTTCGCCTGGAACATCACCTCTGCAGGACAGTACCGTGTTGTGGTTGATATGAAGACGGCAAAAGCCACCATCTACTCTCCTGCCACGGATCTCAAGCCGTTCACGGTGACTTGGCAGCCTAACCATAAGACACCTACGGATGGTGACAATGGTCACGCGACCATCACTACAACTGTGGAGAAACTCTATGGCCGTGGAGAGTCGGTCGGCTGGGCATCCGGCGGAAAGGACCTCAAGTGCACTGTCTCCCTCGCGGACCCTCAGATCCTTGTCTACACAGGCGGTGTGCTTGGCTCAGGACGTACCGACTTTGCCATCATCTCCAGCCTCAAGGTGGATGGATTCAATGATGGCAATCCTTACAATACTAACAACTCATACGTATTCGCTCCTGTATGGACCGGCACGAATTATGACCAGAGTGTGACGCTGGGCAAGTGGATGGATATGGAGGGAGGCTCGTACCTCCGTGGAAACTACTTCAAGGTTCCGAGTGGTACGAACTTTATCATCTTCGATCTCCGGAATATGAGGATTTGGATGGAAAAACGAGGCGAATAACATTCTGGATATGAATCTGAAAAACATGTTTTCAGGAACTGTGATAATGGGCGCGGCGCTTTTGGCGCTGTGCTCTTTGTGCGGTTGCTCAAAGGAATCGTCAGGAACTTCCGGAGGCGAAGACACTCCCGCGGACTTGACGGTGGTCAAGTTCAATGTTGACAAGAAGACCGTTCTGCATAACCCGCTCAATGGCTGGGTGATGTATGGAAGCGCTTCTGGTGATCCTTCGTACTGGGACAGGGAAATATACGTGTCCGAGTTGGGGAAGAATGTCCGTGTAAGGGACTATGCGTCAGCCTGCTATATCAGGACAAGCTGGAGGACGTTCAATCCTTCCGAAGGTGTCTATGCGTGGCGTGACCCGTCCACAAAATTGTACAAGATGATCCACGGTGCCCTTGACAGAGGACTGCCGATCGCTTTCCGTGTGGTTGTGGACGGACGTGACCAGGGCGAGAACACACCTTCTTTCGTGTTCGATAACGGGGCCACGTATTGGCTTGAGAATGCCAAATATCCTTTGAGGAAGACTCCTTATCCACAGGATCCGGTCTTTCAGCGGTACTACGAGAAATTCATCGAGGAACTTGCAAAGGACTTCAATGATCCCGAGACCACAGCCTTCATTGATGCCTATGGCCTTGGAAAATGGGGAGAAGGGCACAACGTTGTCTATGAGAACGGCAATGCTGTCACAGAGAACACTGAACGCCTTAAGTACGAGGTAATGGACTGGATCACAGACGTGTACTCGAAAAACTTCACGAAGGTACCTCTTGCGATCAACTATCATAGAGTGATCGGCCATCCCGCAAGCGATGGCTCGGCCAATCCTAACAGCGAGAAACTTCTGAACCTCGCTGTCAGCAAAGGCTACAGCCTCAGGCAGGACGCGTTCGGAATGTCTGACTACTACAGGGATTGGGAGCGCGCCTATGCCGCCACATGGATGTACAAGCGTCCTATAATAATGGAAGGAGGATGGATTGTGAGCCAGCATAGTTACTGGAATGACTCCAGAGGCTATCGCAAAGGCCATCCGGAGGATGTCCGTCAAGGTGAGTATGACGACTGCAAGGTCGCCAAAGTCAATATGATGGACTTCCGTGTCGGGGACGAGACCACCTCTTGGTTTGAGGATGCGTTCTCCCTTGTCCAGCAATTCATCGCTGAAGGAGGCTACAGGATCTATCCAGAGCAGGTGAGCGTTCCGGAATCCGTTTCGCCAGGCGCGAAAGTCTCTCTCGCACATCGTTGGAAAAATATTGGATGGGGCTATTTCCCGAACAATATCCCTCAGTGGAACTATCGTTACAAAGTGGCGTTCGCACTTCTTGACAAGAGTGGTAAAGCCGTTCAGGTTCAAGTGGATAATAATTGTGAACCTTCAGTGTGGACCGGCTCCAAATCTTTCGACTACAAGACAGACTTCACTGTCAAGGTTCCTGCCGGAGAATATGTCTGGGCCGTGGCCATCGTCAACACGGAAAATGACAACATCCCTGCGATCGAGCTTGCCGCGCGAGGCGAACTTTCCGCAGACAAATGGTTGAAAGTGACCGATGTCACTGTCAAATGATATTTTATGAATATGGAATTGAGCATTCGTACTATATTGGCCGGTGCGGCGGCTTTGCTTTTCGCGTCTTGCTCCGGATCAAAAGAAGAGGTGGATCCATCGCGTGATCCTGACAACTATGTGACAATGAATATTACCCCGGACAAGACCACGGTACTTCGCAATCCTCTTTGCGGCTGGGTTCTCTATGCCGGGCTTGGAAACGACCTTTCTGATTTCTGGACGAGATATGACTCTATGGAGTCATCGGTCGGTCCGGTAGATGTCACAAGTTATGCCACCACTCTTCTGATCAGGACCACTTGGGCGCAACTGAATCCTGAAGAAGGAGTGTATGTCTGGCAGGATGGCTGCAATACTGTCTATGCCCAGCGTTACAAGAGTCTCATAGCCGAGGCACGCAAACGTAATATGCGAGTCGGTTTCGGCTATGCCATCGACAGCCGTGACAAGCACGAGTTCTGCTCTCCGCTCTATATCCGTGACAAGGGTGCCAAGGGCTACGAGACCCAGACCGGGTCGATGAAGGTCTGGACTCCGTACCCGGATGATCCGGTCTTCCAGCGGTGCTATGAGAAGTTCGTCCACGATTTCGCCCAGGAGATCAATGATCCTGATCATTATGAATTCGTGCACGGAGTCGGAATCGGAAAATGGGGCGAGTACCACAGCTGCATCTACTCCACGGGTGACGAGACACCTAAGAAACCGGTGTTCGAGTGGGTCACATCGCTTTTCGCCAAGGAGTTCAGGATTCCTATATTCATAAACTATCATCGCTCTATCGGCTCCACCTCCGATGGGGTTAATCCTGATTCGGAGGATATGGTGCAGTCGGCTGTGGACAAAGGGTTTGGTATCGGAAGCGGTGCGTTCGGTATGAAGACTTATTACGGCACTTGGGAGAAGAACATCGCCGCGAAGTACCGTTATATTGTTCCGATCATCGCTGAGGGAGGATGGGTCAAGGCTTCCCATGGAGATGCCCCTATGCGCTGGGAATCAGAGAAATACAAGGATTGGGCTGATGTCCGTAAGGGTGAGTTTGATATGGCGCGCGAGGCCAGGGCAAATATGATGGACTTCCGCTATAACGATAATGTCACCGTGAGCGAGACCTGGTCTTGGTTCAACGAGGCCTATGACCTTATGGAGCAGTTCATAAAGGACGGCAACTACAGGCTTTATCCGGCCAAGGTCGTTCTGCCTAAGGAATTGTCTTCCGGTCAGCAGTCAGAGATCACACATAAGTGGGCCAACGTCGGTTACGCTTATTGCCCTACCAACTTCAGACCGTTTGTGGACAAATACAAGGTTGCGTTCGCTCTTCTTGACCCTTCCAATGAAAAGGTTGTCAAGATGTTCTATGACGAGAGCGCGCAGCCTCACGAATGGACGAAAGGCTCTCCGAAGCAGTATTCGTTTACGGTGAAGCCGGACGGAGCGCCGGCCGGGAAGTATGTCTGGGCCGTAGGAATCGTGGACGACGCATCGGCGGACAAGAAGATCGGCATATTCACATCCGCGAAAGGTGAATATACATCCGGTGGATGGCTGAAGCTGTCGGAAGTGGTTGTGAAATGATTATGAATAGTTTTCTTTATCTTTGTGACGGAATAATTACCACATAAGGTATGAAACTGTTTGTCGTGATGTTCTCGTTTCTGGTGTCGGTGTCATCTTATGCCATCGACATCAGGAATTATCGTTTCCATCAGATGCCGGAAACCTCCTATTACGGAGGCATCAACAGTGTCGTCAAAGATACTGTCGGAAGAATATGGTTCAGCGGTACGGATGCTTTGTTTATGTTCAACGGGCATTCTTTCGAGAATATGGCCGTGTCCAGTCCGAATCGTCTTCCTGCGGATTACCGCAAGCTGGTCCGGGATGAGAACGGCCGGATCTATGTCGCGACAAGCGTAGGATTGTACGCGTTCGATTATCTGCGGCAGGAGTTCTCCCTTTCCGTGGCTGGTGATGTCGGATCCATAGACCCGGACATGAAAGGAGGTCTGTGGCTGATTCTCAACGATAATGTCGTCCGTTACGGACGTGGTGGCGAGGAAGGGACTTATCCTCTCCCGGACACAGTGCGTGTGTCTCCGATGTCCCTTCATCTCTCTTGTTCGGCAGGTAATGTCTATGTCGGGGCTTACAACAAGCTGTTCCGTGTCAAGGACGGGAACTATGTGGATTTCGCCACGGTCGGCGATGATGAGAACGCCGTGATCTCGGATGTTGTCGAGGATGACCGGTACGTCTATGTCCAGACGAAGCGGAACGGACTTTTCGTGTATGGCAAGGACGGAGAACTGGTCGGGACATTCAACCTGCCGGAGAGTTATGACAAGTCCAGTGACGCCAAAGAACTTTACATAGATTCTGACGGCATCGTCTGGGTGGCCACCCAGTCAGGACTTCTTCTTATCGACATCGCTTCCGGTGAGACTAAGCTGCTGGTTTCCAGCCTTCTTGACAAATGCTCACTTCCGAACAATTCCGTATGGTCCATATATCCGGATCCGGACGGTGGTGTTTGGATAGGAACCTATGGCGGGAAATTGGCGTATCAGACATTTCACGACAATAATATATGGTATATGGAGCCGACTCCCGGAGGATTGAACTATCCTATAGTCAGTGCGTTCGCTGAGGATGATGACGGGAACATCTGGATAGGCACCGAGGGCGGTGGGCTGTCAAGATGGAACCGGAAGGATAATTCGTTCACAAGATGGCGGCAGGGTGCCGGAGATGGCAATGCGCTGCCGTCCAATATGATAAAGAGACTGCGGCCGGTAGGTAAACTTATGTATGCGGCTGCGTTCAACGGTGGAGTCAGCGTTATAGATATGGGCACGGGCAAAGTGACACCTATGCCTTTGTTCAAACCTGGAACCCGGCAGCCGCTCGCCGTCTATGATTTCGAGCCGGAGGGCGACAGCGGTTTCTGGCTTACGGATCCGGATGTCGAGCTTATGTTCTGGGACAGCCGGACAGGAAATGTCGAGAATGTCATATTCAAAGATGAGAGTGGCAGGAAGATAAGGCTCCGTGTCGAGACACTTTTCCACGACGGGAACGGAAACCTTTGGCTTATGACGCACGATGGCATCTATGTGATGGATCCCAAGACACGTGTGTTTACCGCGAGGTATTATCTTGCGGACCAACCTCACGCCACTAACAACATCTGCTGCTTCTGCAGAACCTCATCCTCCGGAGTGTGGTTCGGAACAAGGGGCGGTGGAGTGAATATGCTCGCTCCGGACGGGACGTACCGGAACTATAATTCAAATGAAGACGGTGATTTCACTAACCGCACTGTTTTCGGAATATTGGAGGATCCCGCATCAGGGGATGTGTGGATGAGCACGGACGCAGGATTGTTCCGCTATTCACACAAGGATGGATCCATAAGGAGAGCGGGGATTGACATACCTAACAGGTGTGGTGCGTATTATGTCCGTTCGTGTTACCGCACCGGCGGCGGAGAGATGCTGTTCGGCGGCACAAACGGCTTTATAATGTTTAATCCGGAACGCTTCCGCACGAATCCTCTGAAGCCAAGGGTGTATTTCACATCATTGAGTGTTAATGATCATCTTGTGCATCCAGGAGAGAACGGATGGCCGTTGAGGCAGGCTGTCGCCACGCTTGATGGCGGGCGTGGACGTTCAAGTGTCATCAGATTGTCAAGCAGACAGTCCAATTTTGACATAGGATTCTCGTGTGACAGTTACCTTGAGCAGGACAGGAACACCTATTCGTACCGTATGCTCGGAATCTCCGACAAATGGACGATCCTGCCTAAGAATCAGCAATATGTCCGTTTCGTGAATGTGCGCCCCGGAAAGTACACATTCCAGATGAAGGCGGCGAACAATGACGGAGTCTGGGGTGACCACATAAGCTCATTGACTTTCAAGGTGAGGCCTTACCCGTTGCTTTCACCGTTAGCCTATATTGTCTATGCTTTGATTCTGGTGTTTTCGGTATATTACATCTGGACATATATGACAAGGCGTAAGATGCTTGAGCAGCAGTTGGAACTGGAGAAGGACAAGGAAAAAAATCTTCAGGAACTGACGCAGGCGAGGCTGAATTTCTTCACCAGCATCTCCCACGACCTGAAGACACCGCTGACGCTGGTGATAGATCCTCTCAAACAACTTGAGAGTCTTATCCCGGAGGATGCTCCGTACCGCAATTACGTGGAACTTATAGGTAAGAATGTGGTGCGTATCCAGCATATGATAAGCCAGTTGCTTAAGTTCCGGCAGATCGAGACCCTGAAACTGCCGATGGACCGGAAGCCGGGAGACATCGTCCGTTTTGTGGACAACATATTCTCCCTGTTCGAGTTCTATGCCGGCAAGCATCAGATAGAGACAGAGTTCATCTCGCAGGTGGACAGTTTCCACACGAGGTTTGACTATGATGTCATCGAGAAGGTGTTCACGAATCTTTTCTCGAACGCTGTCAAGTACACCACCGAGAATGGATATGTGAGTGTCCGTGTGAGCCGTGCCGCCTCGGAGAACATCCCGAGGGCTGATGTGCCTGCGGATCCGGTATGGTTGTCTTTTGTGGTGACAAACAGCGGCAAGGACATTCCGGAGGAGAAGTACACAAGCATATTCGAACCATTCAATGGTGACGGTGCTGTCAGGACCGGGTTTGATTCACATACCGGGCTTGGCCTTGCCATTGTCAAGGAACTTGTCAATGACTTGAACGGATGCATATCCGTGCATTCCGCCGACTCCACGGTGACGTTCACGGTCATATTACCGTTTGTTCCTTGTGGTGGGGACGCTGAGGATATGTCTGTGGGCGAGGGACAGGCTTATGATTATGCGGCTTCGGAGATTGACAGTATGCTGTCGGATATGGATGGCCTTGGCGCATCGTCTGAGAGAAAAGGCCGGAAACCGTATGACATACTTGTGATAGAGGATGACTCCCAGCTGCGGAACTATCTGGAACAGAGGTTGTCCATTTATTATAACGTCTATACGGCCATCAACGGACTTGATGGTTTGGCTAAGGTCGAAAAGATTATGCCTCAGATAGTCATAACCGACCTTGTCATGCCGGAGGCGGATGGATTTGAAGTCTGCCGTGGCATCCGCTCGAACATAAAGACTTCGCATATTCCTATAATCGCCCTTTCCGCCATGGGTGAGGCTCAGAACGCGGGGATCGAGGCATTGGAGTGTGAGGCAAATGTGTTCATAGACAAGCCGGTGAATATAGATTTCCTCCATAAGCAGATTTCCAATCTGATAAAGAATCAGAACAGGCTCAAGGAATTGTACAGCAAGAAATTCATCGCCGAGCCGTCCCGTATCGCCATATCATCGGTCGATGAGGAACTGCTGAAGAAAGCTGTCGATTTCATTGAGAAGAATCTTGAGAACGAAGACTATGGTGTGGACGACTTTGTGTCCGATATGGCCATCGGCCGGACCCGTCTGTACCAAAAAATTAATGACTTGACTGGAATGTCCATAAAAGAGTTTATACTGGACATCCGGTTGAAGCGTGCCAGCCAGTTGTTGAGGGAATCTGACTACACGGTCGCCGAAATCTCGACAATGACGGGATTCGCGAATCCTAAATATTTCAGTGTCTGCTTCAAACGCCATTTCGGCCAATCTCCTACAGAATTTAAAATGAATCCCGATGCGGAATAGAATCTTGTTATCGATACTTCTGACAGTGTCGCCGTTGATCGTGTGTGAAGCCGCCCACAATCCTATATCCTTGAAGGGGGAGTGCTACGCTCATCTTTCGGCAGACACTTTGTATGTGGGCAATTCGTTGATAGAGCGCGCGTTCTTGTGGAATGGCGGGAATGTTGTAAACGCGTTTGTGAAGGATAAACGCACTGACCGGGTGTTCGTGAACGGATCCCCGGAACCTGCCCTTGCCGTAGGACAGCCTTTCGGAAGGGCTTTGGATGGCCGTCTGGAAGTGCGCGAGCTGAAGTCTGACGGCATACATCCCGAACATCTGGAAGCCGAGGTTACGTTCTCGATTGGAGGCACACGAGTGCGCAGGGTGTTCAGAGTGTATGAGAACTGCCCGGCCATCGCCTGTGACAATTATGCCGGCGGTTTGTCATTGTCTAAAGATGAGGATCTGGCGGATTCGGCGGACAAAAAGAACATCGAGTCTGTAGAAGACCTAAAGCAAGAAGGCGGGAACAAGTCACGCCATCTGGAGGTGTTCAATCCGGGCGGTATGCACTGGCGGGTCAAGACGGTGGAGTTTTTCGATGTCACAGACTGGAACAACAACCTTGTGGCGGAGCGTACATTCATTCCTTACCGCAGGACTGGTTATAAGGGCAATCTGCTATTCGCCCGGGACACCGAGGACGGAAACGGTCTCTTTTTCTTGAAAGAGGCTCCTTGCTCAGCGGTACAGCTTGGAAATCCGGAGGCTGACTTCATCTGCGAATCGGGAAAGTTCACCGTGGCCGGCATCGGCGCATCGGAAGGTGATGTCGATGGAGACGGGATGATCAGGCTTTACTCTTGTGTGACCGGAGTATTCGGGGAAGGCGAGTTGTCTCCGCTGATGGCTCTCCGTGACTATCAGAAACATATTCGTGAGCATCACGCCGACAGGGATGAGATGATAATGATGAACACTTGGGGCGACAGAAGCCAGGATTCCAAGGTGAATGAGGGTTTCTGCATAGAGGAACTGGAGAAGGCGGCACGTCTTGGAATCACTCATTTCCAGATAGATGATGGCTGGCAGGAGGGCAAAAGCCCGAATTCGGCGTTGGCGAAAGGATCTTTCAAGAACATCTGGGACAATCCTTTGTACTGGACTCCGGCACGAGATAAGTACCCTCACGGTCTCAAGCCTGTCGTTGACAAGGCCAAGGAGCTGGGCATCGAACTTGGATTGTGGTTCAACCCGAGCGTGCAGGACGACTTCGAGGACTGGCGCAAGGATGCGGATGCCGTTGTGAAACTGTACAAGGAATACGGAATAAAGGTATTCAAGATTGATGGACTCTCCATTCCTACCAAAAAGGCGGAGACGAATCTCCGTAAGTTCTTCGACACTGTACTCGTTGAGACAGGTAATGACGTGGTCTTCAACCTCGATGTGACGGCGGGACGCAGAGGCGGCTATCATTTTTTCAATGAATATGGCAATATATTCCTTGAGAACCGCTATACGGACTGGGGTAACTACTACCCTTATTGGACACTCCGGAATCTGTGGCAGCTGAGCCGCTATGTCCCGGCGGAGAAACTTCAGATCGAGTTTCTTAACAAATGGCGGAATGTGTATAAATATGCCGGGGACCCGTTCGCCCCATCTTCATATCAGTTCCAGTACATATTCGCGACCGCTATGGCCGGACAGCCCCTCGCTTGGATGGAAGCCTCGAATCTTCCGGAGGAGGCCTTTGGATTGTCATCAGTCATCAAGGCCTATAAGGCGGTGATGAGCGACTTCCATAATGGCGCCATCCTGCCGATAGGCGAGGAACCTTCAGGAAGGTCCTGGACCGGCTTTCAATCCATCTCCGATGGCTGTAGGACTGGTTTTATGCTTGTCTTCCGAGAAAAGAATGAATATGGCAGCGCCAGACTTGACACGTGGCTTCCGGAGGGAATGAGAGTGCATTTCTCTCCCGTCACAGGAAGCGGCTCCGCTTTCAGTGCCATTACAGGAGGAAACGGCTCGGTGGAATTCGCCCTCCCTTCAGAAAACGCATTTGCACTTTATAAGTATGAAATAAGATAAGAATATGAGAATTAACGCATTGTCTAAACTGCTGACTCTTGCCGTTGTCTTTGCGGTGACTCTGCCGCTTAATGCTGGGGACAAGGAGGACTATGGGTCTCCCGATCTGATGGTCAATGTCTATGGACGTGACTACACGCTTCTTAACGGAAAGTGGGACGCGATAATTGACCTTTATGATCAAGGGCGCGGTAAGAGGGTCTGGGAGAACCGCAAGCCTGAAAAACCGGAGGAATTTTTTGAATATTCATTCGACAACGGACTTCGTCTTGATGTTCCAGGCGATTTCAACAGCCAGCTGCCGCAGCTTCAGTACTATGAGGGTACCGTATGGTATGCAAGGCATTTTGAGACCGGAAAGATTTCGTCCGGACACCGGCTCTATCTCTATTTCGGTGCGGTGAGTTATCGGTGTTCGATCTATCTCAACGGGAAGAAGATAGCCTCTCACGAAGGAGGTTTCACTCCGTTTCAGGTTGAGGTTACCGGCGATGTGGTCGAGGGGGATAATTTTTTGACCGTGGAGGTGAACAACCGAAGAAGTGTCGATGCCATACCTGCGATGTCGTTTGACTGGTGGAACTATGGCGGAATCACCCGTGACGTGATGCTTGTGTCTGTCCCGGACACCTACATCAAGGACTATATGGTACAGTTGGACAAGAACGCCCCTGACGTGATCAATGCGAATGTGCGGATGTCGTCACAGGTTCCCGCCGGTTCGTCCGTCACGGTCTCCATTCCTGAACTGAAGGTTTCCAAAGTCATATCCTTGGATAAGGATGGCTATGGGGAAACATCTTTCCGGGTCAGGAAGCTTCAGAGATGGAGTCCGGACTCGCCTAAACTGTATGATGTCAGGCTGGCGTACAGCAATGGATGTTCTTCCGCAGAGGAGGATGCGGTGTCGGAACAGATCGGTTTCAGGAATATCACCGTTGACGGGACACGCATCCTTGTGAACGGGAAGCCGATGTTTATGTGCTGCGTCTCGTTTCACGAGGAGATTCCGCAGCGAATGGGCCGGGCATATTCAGAAGCGGATGCAAGTATGCTTCTTTCCGAGGCGAAGGCTTTGGGAGTCAATATGGTGCGTCTGGCGCACTACCCTCAGAATGAATATATTGTCAGAATGGCGGAAAGGATGGGGATCATTCTTTGGCAGGAGATACCTGTATGGCAGGGCATCGATTTCGAGAACGCCGCCACTATGGACAAGGCTCTTCGTATGTTCTCCGAGATGCTGTACCGGGACAAGAACCGCTGTGCGGTCGGTTTCTGGGGTGTCGCCAACGAGACCCGCCCGTCTCCGGCAAGGAATGCTTTTTTGCGCAGGGAACTGGCATTCGGAAGGAGTGTGGACTCGACAAGACTCTATACCGCCGCCTTCGACAATGTCTATTTCAAAAAGGAATATGGTGAGTTCCGGATTGAGGATGATTTCGTGGAAGACCTCGATGTCGTCTCGTTCAACAAATATATGGGGTGGTATGCTCCGTGGCCGGCCGATCCGTCGGAATGTCGGTGGAAGGTGGCTCCAGGCAAGCCGGTGATCATTTCCGAGTTCGGTTGTGAGGCTCAGTTCGGACAGCACGGTGACTCCGGCCGGGCCAGTTCGTGGAGTGAGAAGTTTCAGGCGGATCAATACCGTAAGAACTTGAAGATGTTCGACTTGATACCGAACCTTGCAGGTGTGTCTCCGTGGATTCTTTTTGATTTCCGTTCTCCGTTCCGCTTCCATCCTACCAATCAGGATGGCTGGAACAGAAAGGGACTGGTCTCTGACAAAGGGCAGAGAAAACAGGCCTGGTACATTATGCGTGATTACTACAATGAGAAAAAACATATTTATGATGAAAAATAGGAAACTATCATTGATTTTGGCTGCCGCTTTGATGACATCGGTGGCCATGCCGACCGATGCCCGTGTGAAGAAGAACGTCTCACCGCTGTACAAGGACGCTTCGGCTCCTGTCGAGAAGCGTGTTGAGGATCTTCTTTCCCGTATGACATTGGAGGAGAAGATAATGCAGCTCAACCAGTACACGCTGGGGCGGAACACGGTGGACAACAACCTTCGGGAGATGGTCGGAGCCGTGCCTGCGGAGGCAGGGTCCGTGATTTATTTCTCGGACGATGCCAACCTGCGGAATATGATGCAGAAGAGATGTATGGAGGAGACAAGGCTTGGCATCCCTATGCTTTTCGGCCACGATGTCATCCACGGGTACCGCACTATGGCCCCTGTACCTCTTGCGCAGGCCGCAAGCTGGAATCCGTCTTTGGTTGAGACCGTAAGCCACGATGCCGGAAAAGAGGCTTTTTATTGCGGAGTGGACTGGACATTCTCCCCGATGGTCGACATCGCCCGTGACCCGAGGTGGGGACGTGTGATGGAAGGCTATGGAGAGGATCCGTACCTGACATCGGTATTCTGCCGGGCTGCTGTCCGTGGCTATCAGGGCGAGGACTTGTCGGCGGAGGGAAACATCGCCGCGTGTTTGAAGCACTTTGTAGGCTATGGCGCATCGGAGGCTGGCCGGGATTACGTGTACACCGAGATTTCGGATCAGTCGTTATGGGATACATACCTGCCATCGTTCTATGCCGGAGTCGAGGCCGGTGCGGCATCTGTGATGAGTGCGTTCAATAATATCAGTGGTGTGCCGGCTTCCGCCAATAAGTACACGATGACGGATGTTCTGAAAAAGAGATGGAATTGGGACGGAATGATCGTGTCCGACTGGGACGCCATCATACAGCTTACAAACCAAGGTGCCGCCAAGGATGGCTATGAGGCGGCGGAGAAGGCCATAAACGCCGGGATTGATATGGATATGATGGACAATCTGTACAGGACTCATCTTGCGAAACTGATCGAGGACGGGCGTGTAAGTTTGGAGACAGTTGACGAGAGTGTCCGGAGGGTGCTTAGGATGAAGTTCAGACTCGGCCTTTTCGAGCGTCCTTACACAGAGGTAAGGCCTGAAAGCGAGATCTATCTTCAACCGGAGGCACTTGCCAACGCCGAGAGTCTCGCCCAGGAGACGATGGTTCTTCTGAAGAATGACCATTCGCTTCTTCCTATAAAGAATGTTTCCAGGATTGCCCTCATAGGACCTTTGGCTGACACACAGGGTGAACTTATCGGCAACTGGGTGGCACGTGGACGTGATTCGGAGGTCATCTCCATCCTCTCGGGAATGAAGGCGGAATTCGGCTCGGCTGAAATAACAAGCGTTCCTGGTTGCCGGATTGAGGAGACGGACGAGGCTTCGGTATCCTCAGCCGTGGAGGCCGCCAAGTCTGCGGATGTCGTTGTGCTTTGTCTTGGTGAGAAAACCAAATGGAGCGGCGAGAACTGTTCGAGATCTTCAATCGCGTTGCCGCGGGTTCAGGAGGATCTCCTTAGACGGGTGAAGGCTGTCGGAAAGCCTGTAGTTGTGTTGATTGCAAGCGGAAGACCGATTGATCTATCTAGGATCGCCCCTATGTCTGACGCTCTTGTGGAGATCTGGATGCCTGGCACGACAGCCGGGAAGGCCGTGGCCGGAATCCTCAGCGGCAGGTACAACCCTTCCGGCCGCCTTCCGATGACATTCCCTTACACCACTGGACAGATTCCTATTTACTACAATCATCGTAATCCGGCTCGCCGGGGAACCCAGGGATGGTACAAGGATATTCAGATAGAGCCTATGTATGAATTCGGCTACGGCTTGAGCTACAGCACATTTGAATATTCACCTGTGACATTGTCTTCCGACAGGGTCGCGAAAGACGGCAAGGTCACGGCTTCTGTCACAGTAAAGAACACAAGCGAGGTGGACGGAAAGGAAACTGTGCAATGGTACATCTGCGACCCTGTCTGCTCCATTACCCGTCCTGTCAGGGAATTGAAACATTTTGAGAAGGTAATGCTGAAGGCCGGGGAGTCAAGGACGTTCACCTTCGAGATTGAGCCTTGCAGGGATCTGTCTTTTGTGGACAGAAACGGTGAAAGATTCCTTGAAGACGGGGAGTATCACATTATTGTAAAGGGTAGTAAGGCTATTTTGAATGTTGAATAATATGTTTTCGAGAATTTCAGTAATGCTTACTGTGGCTGGATTGCTTCTTGTTTCGTCCTGTCTGTACGCAGCACCGACTTTCGTGGACGCACCTTCTTCCGTCAGAAGTGAGGTTAGCCTGAAGTCGGGATGGCGTTTTCATCTCGGCGAGGTTGAAGGCGCTTCCGCCGTGACGTTCGATGACTCGGCCTGGGAGACGGTCTGTGTCCCTCACGACTGGGCCATAACCGGGCCTTTCAGTGTCGAGAATGACCTCCAGACCGTGCGGGTCACTCAGAATATGGAGACCAAGGCCACATTGAAGACCGGACGTACCGGTGGCCTGCCGTATGTTGGTGTCGGATGGTACAGGACAGAGTTCTCCGTGCCTAAGGGTGTGAATGCCGAGCTGTTGTTTGACGGGGCGATGAGTGAGGCCAGGGTGTATGTGAATGGGAATGAGGTCTGTTTCTGGCCTTATGGCTACAGCCCTTTCCACTGTGATGTGACCCCATACCTGAATGCTGACGGAACCAATGTGCTGGCTGTCAGACTGGAGAATCTTCCGTCTTCCTCAAGATGGTATCCGGGTGCCGGGCTTTATCGGAATGTGCATCTCATCTGCACCTCTCCCAAAGCTCATATTCCTGTGTGGGGCACGTTCGTGACGACTCCTTTTGTGAGTGAGGATTTGGCTTCCGTATCCCTTGACATCACGGTGGAGTCGGATCTGGACAATGTTGGCATTGAATATATTACCGACATTTTCTCTCCGGATGGAAATAAGGTGGCTTCCAGGCGTTCCGTGTCATTGTACCACAAAGGCGACAAGCATATTCAGAAATTTTCCGTGGATTCACCGAAGCTTTGGTCTCCTGAGCATCCGCATCTTTATAAGGCATTGACCAGAATCGTCGTTGGCGGAAAGGTGACGGATGAGTACGAGACACGTTTCGGCATCCGTTCCATCGAGTTCATCCCGGAGAAGGGATTCTACCTTAATGGTGTACACCGTAAGTTCAAGGGTGTATGCAACCACCACGACCTCGGGCCGCTCGGTGCCGCCATAAGTGTTCCGGCGTTGAGGCACCAACTTGATCTGCTGAAGAATATGGGCTGTGACGCTGTCCGGACATCCCATAATATTCCTGCTCCTGAGCTTGTCAGCCTTTGCGACGAGATGGGCTTTATGGTGATGGTCGAGCCGTTCGATGAGTGGAATGACGCCAAGTGCCAGAACGGCTACCACAGGTTTTTCGATGAATGGGCTGAGCGTGATATGATGAATATGCTTCATTCGTTCCGGAACTCCCCGGCGGTGGTGATGTGGAGCATTGGCAACGAGGTTCCGTCCCAGTGCAGCCCGACGGGCTACAAGACGGCGTCTTTCCTTCAGGGAATATGTCATCGTGAGGATCCGACAAGACCTGTGACCTGCGGAATGGATCAGGTCAGTTGTGTGCTTACGAACGGTTTCGCGGCGTTGTTGGATATTCCGGGAATAAACTATCGCACCTTCCGTTACAAGGAGTGCTATGAGAGGTTGCCGCAAGGACTTGTTCTCGGCTCTGAGACAGCATCCGCGGTCAGTTCCAGAGGTGTATATCATTTCCCAGTGGAGAGGGCTTTCGGAGTCAAGCATAAGGATCATCAGTCGTCAGGCTACGATATGGAGGCCTGCAACTGGTCGAATATCCCGGATGTGGATTTCGCCTTGGCCGATGACTATCCGTGGACTCTCGGCCAGTTTGTCTGGACCGGTTTCGATTATCTTGGTGAGCCAAGTCCTTATGACACTGATTCGTGGCCTAATCACAGCTCGATGTTCGGAATAATAGACCTCGCATCTATTCCGAAGGACAGATACTGGCTTTACAGAAGTGTTTGGAACACTGACAGCCCTACACTGCACATCGTGCCGCATTGGACGTGGCCAGGCCGCGAGGGTCAGGTCACTCCTGTCTATGTGTACACATCTTGGCCAGAGGTTGAGTTGTTTGTGAACGGCGTTTCGATGGGGCGTCGCTCGAAGGCCGTCCCGGATCATCCTTGCGAAGGATTGCAGGACGAGAGTGTCGAGGGACGCTACCGTCTGATGTGGAACGATGTGGTATATCGTCGTGGAGAGGTAAAGGTTGTGGCCTATGATGCCGAAGGCAATGCGGTCGCTTCCGAATCCGTCCGTACCGCCGGCAAGCCTTATGCGCTTCGTCTTGAATGCGACAGAGACTCTATCGCACGTGACGGCGAGGATCTGGCCTACGTGACCGTAAGTGTGGTTGACAAGGATGGCAACGTTGTCCCGACCGACACCCGAGAGGTCTTCGCCTCCGTTTCCGGAGCCGGAGAGTTCCGTGCCATAGCCAATGGCGATCCGTGTTCTCTGGAATTGTTTCACTTGCCTCATATGCACCTTTTCTCCGGAAAACTCACCGTGATAGTCCGCTCCCGATCCGGAGTTGAAGGCCCCGCCAGATTGACCGTCAAGGCCAAAGGCCTGAAATCCGCCACGCTGGAGCTATAGACCGTCTGACTTCGAAACGAATTATATGGAATTTCGCACCATCAGCACGCAGAAGGTGCGCGAGGATAAGATCAACAAAACAGCTTCTGAATGGTTTTTATGATGAAGGTATTTGCCGCGATACGTAGTAATATGAATATTATGAAGAATAGTTTGATTATAACATTGGCTTTCTTGGCGAGCTTGGGAACAAGCCGTGCGGCCGACCTTTTTGTCGAGGCGGAGAGTTTCAGAAATAAAGGAGGCTGGAAGGTTGACCAGCAGTTTATGGATCTGATGGGATCTCCTTACCTTCTTGCGCACGGAATGGGGGTGCCGGTCGAGGATGCCTCCACAGAGGTCACTTTTCCTGAAAAAGGGGAGTATCATGTCTATGTCCGTACCTATAATTGGACTTCCCCATGGAAAAAGGGTGAAGGACCTGGTAAGTTCAGTTTGTCGGTCGGTGGTAAAAGGATGAGTTTCACGTTGGGCGCTGAAGGTTCTGGATGGATATGGCAGGCAGCCGGAAAAGTGTCCGTGAAAAGTCTCAGGACAGTGGTCCGGTTGCACGACCTGACAGGATTTGACGGGCGTTGCGATGCTGTTTACTTTACCACTGAGGCTGGCAGTACACCTCCTTCGGACATTAAGGAGCTGGAGGTGTTCCGCCGTAAGGCGCTCGGACTGCCGGATGAGCCCCAGGTCGCCGGCAAATATGATCTGGTGGTAGTGGGGGCTGGTATTGCCGGTATGAGCGCCGCGGTGTCAGCCGCCCGCCTGGGATGCAAGGTGGCTTTGATCAATGATCGTCCTGTCATCGGAGGCAACAACAGCTCTGAGATACGAGTGCATCTGGGCGGTCGTATCGATGTGGGGACTTATAAGGAATTAGGTGGTCTGCAAAAAGAATTCGGCCCGGGAAAAGGCGGAAACGCGAAACCGGCCGAGTATTACGAAGACCAGAAGAAATTGGACTGGCTCTCCGGTGAAAAGAATGTGTCCCTTTTTCTGAACTATCGCGCGATAAGGGTGACGAAGGAAGGCGACAGGATCAGCTCGGTGATAGTCAAACATATCGAAAACGGTCAGGAATTAAAATTCGAGGCACCCCTCTTTTCGGATTGCACGGGAGACGGCACGATAGGTTATCTTGCCGGGGCAGACTTCCTTATGGGACGAGAAGGCCGCGATGAGTATGGAGAAAGCATCGCGCCCGAGAAAGCTGACAAGATGACGATGGGCTCTTCCGTCCAGTGGTATTCCGTGGAGGACAAGAAACAGAGCCGCTTCCCGGAGTTCAGTTATGGGGTTGAGTTTGATGACAAGAATTGTGAAAAGGTGACGATGGGAGAATGGACCTGGGAGACAGGCATGAACTTGGACCAGATCAAGGATTTCGAACGCATACGTGATTATGGAATGTTGGTCGTCTATTCAAACTGGAGTTATCTGAAGAATCACCTGAAGGGGAACAATCAGTATAAGAACCGTAAATTAGGTTGGGTGGCTTATGTGGCCGGCAAGCGTGAGTCACGCCGTCTGCTGGGCGACTATATTCTGAAGGAAGATGACATCGTGAAAAACGTGTTTCATGAAGACGCGTCTTTCACCACTACGTGGAGTATCGACCTGCATTGGCCTGATCCGACTAACAGTGAATATTTTCCGGGAAATGAATTCAAAGCTGTAACGAAGCACATTCTGATCTATCCGTATGCGGTTCCTTACCGTTGTCTGTATTCACGCAATGTTGACAACCTGTTCATGGCCGGCAGGGACATTAGTGTTACCCATGTGGCTCTGGGTACGGTCCGCGTGATGCGTACGACCGGAATGATGGGTGAGGTGGTCGGCATGGCTGCATCTTTGTGCAGGAAATACGGCGTTCTTCCGCGTGGCGTTTACCGTTCGCATCTGGAAGAGTTGAAGGAGTTGATGGAGGAAGGTGTGAACAAGAAGGGCTTGCCGGACAACCAGCGTTACAATGAAGGCGGCACGTTGAAAGACAAACCAATTGTCAGATAACATTCCCTTACACGACAGGTCAAATCTCTATCTATTATTGCTCCTGTCGAAGGTGAAATAACGCACGACGGCAGCATTTTCGAGAGATAATGCTGCCGTCGTTGTCGCAGAAGTCTATCGTAGGTCCTGCTATCAGCAAGTATGCTTGCCTCGGAGGATGACCTTGCTGATGAACGGTGTCTGGTGGCAGTACGGGATGAAGGCGAGGGACGGGAGGGGCTTCGTGACGATAAGGTTGGCTAGTTTGCCGACAGTGATCGAACCCAAGTCCTCAGCGACACCCATCGCGTAGGCGGAGTTGAGGGTGCAGGCGTTGAAGGACTGGGCAGGGGTGAGGCGCATTCTGATGCAGCCTAAGGCCATCACGAAACGCATATCGCCTGACGGAGAGGAACCCGGGTTGTAGTCCGAGGCGAGAGCTATGCCGAGACCCGCGTTGACATATTCCTTGGCCCTGCCGTATGGAATTCCGAGGAAGAAAGATGAGCCTGGGAGCATCGTCGGCATTGTGCGAGAGTCCCTTAACGCCTCGATCTCCGCATCTGTGGTGCGCTCAAGATGATCGACCGAAAGGGCGTTGTGCTTCACGGCCACCTGCACGCCGCCTGAACAGGCCAGCTCGTTGGCGTGGATTTTCGGGATGAGGCCGTGACGCTCACCGGCGGAAAGTATGCGATCTGTCTCGTCAACCGTGAAGAAACCATCGTCGCAGAACACATCGACATATTCGGCAAGTCCTTCGGCAGCGACAGCGGGAATCATCTCCTCGCAGACTAGGTTGACATATTCATTCTGCCGGCCTTTGAAGGCTCTGCCGACGGCGTGCGCCC
>ERZ808266.47-NODE-47-length-50852-cov-4.832392_pt1 | contig 50852 bp, 67 predicted proteins | sample MGYA00521278_ERZ808266 | MGnify/ENA primary metagenome ERZ808266 (study PRJEB31516, sample SAMN03275591) | gut metagenome | biome: mammalia-associated habitat; material: feces | host: Papio cynocephalus | place: Kenya | collected 2012-08-02 ... | reverse complement strand
AGACCAATCGCTCGGTATATGCTCCCGAACGCAGCGCTCTACCAAACTGAGCCACGCCTCGACATCTATGAAATTTTCAACCACAAAATGCGATTTATTTCGTATCTGTGGGTTTTTATGTGGTCGTTGCGGTATTTACCGCATTTTTCTGAATACTGTGCCACCGATAAAGTGGCTGTTTGTAAGGGGTTGTTGCAGTTCGGCAAGTTTTAGACCAATCGCTCGGTATATGCTCCCGAACGCAGCGCTCTACCAAACTGAGCCACACCTCGAAATATTAACTTGTGCTGTATTTGTAATATGCTCTGTTGCTTTCGTAAGAGCGCTGCTACGCAGCTTACTCTTGCGGTGCTCGAAATTTCAATCACCTTGAAGCGGTGTGAAATTTCGACCGCGGCGCCTTTTCGTTCTCCCTTTACCTGCCGCAGGCAGCGGGTCGAACTCAAAGCTACCAAACTGAGCCACACCTCGAAATATTAACTTGTGCTCACAAAACATACAGCCTTATAATTATAATTACTTTTACGGTAAATGTCAAGTTTTTATTGAAAAATTTTGAGACTGCTTTGTTATATGATATATAAAAAATGCATAAACTGTTTACAATTATAGACTTGACAAAAATCGACACAATAAATACAATTATAATATTAATAAATTCCTCCGCAACCCATTTGCAGAGGAATATTTGGAGCTGAAGATGGGACTCGAACCCACGACCTGCTGATTACGAATCAGCTGCTCTACCAACTGAGCCACTCCAGCACTCACCCAGTAATTATAACAGCAACTGTGCTTTAAGTCAAGCAAAAAATACAAACCGGAAAGGAGTCCCGCAAAAATGAGTGACAGCATAAACCGGCGCATAGCACTTTACCGCAAACTCGCCAACCTTACGCAGACAGAAGCCGCGGAAAAATTGGGTATGAAATGCAGCACTTATTCCCAAATGGAGCGCAAGGGTTCAATAAGTGCAGATAAGCTTATAGCCTTAGCGGATATTTTCGGTGTGACTCCCGAAACCTTACTGTATGACCCGCCCGCAAGAGGGTATTTGAATTTTACGCCTAACGAATCGCTCGGCAGAGAGGTAGTCCGCCAACCAGAGCCTGCAATTACAGCAGATCCCTCCTATTTTGTTGTTACGCATAAGGAGGAAAGCATTGTAAAAATTCTCCGCAATTTACCGAGGGACGATTATGAGGAGATAATCGGACTGATAAACGAAAAATACCAAACCTCAAAGAAAAAATAATAATTCCGAATGTCGGGTAAATCCGCCTGACATTCGGAATTTATTTTATATAAAAAGCGTCCGGCACTTAAAGTGTCGGACGCTTTCGGTTTTAGTACACACATTATCAGCGCAATACTATTTAGGTGCGCTGTGTCCAATGTGAGTACTAAAATAAGGAAATTACACTAATTCGATTATTGCCATTTCGGCTGCGTCACCGCGACGGGGACCGGTCTTGACTATACGGGTATAGCCGCCGTTTACATCTCTGTACTTCGGTGCAATCTCATTATAAAGCTTTGCAACAACATCTTCCTTAGTGATAAACGCCAATGCCTGACGCTTGCTGTTAAGGGTATTGTCCTTAGCGAGTGTAATATATTTTTCCGCCATAGCTCGTACTTCCTTAGCACGGGTAACAGTGGTCTCTATTCTGCCGTTTTCAAGCAGATAAGTCACCATTGCTCTGAGCATAGCGGTTCTGTGATCGCTGGTTCTTCCCAGTTTACGGGTACCTGGCATTTCTGTTCACTCCTTATTTGCGGCAGATAAAATCTGTCACGCTTTTGCTTTATTCGTCGTCCTTTTTAAGAGTGAAGCCGAATGAATTCAGCTTTGCTATAACCTCTTCAAGAGACTTACGGCCGAGATTTCTTACCTTCATCATATCCTCTTCGGATCTGCCTATAAGATCTTCTACCGTATTAATTCCCGCACGCTTTAAGCAATTAAAGCTGCGGACTGAAAGATCAAGCTCGTCGATAGTAAGGTCGAGAACCTTCTCCTTTTCGTTGTCGGTCTTTTCCGCCATAATGCTTTCGCCTTCGCAAGCGCCCTCGGTTAAATCGAGGAAAAGCTCCAAATGCTCAATAAGAACCTTAGCGGACATTGAAACCGCTTCATTTGCTCTTATAGAACCGTCAGTCCAAACCTCAAGTGTAAGCTTGCCCTTATCGGTAACATTTCCTACACGGGTATTGTCTACGGTGAAGTTTGCTTTAAGCACCGGTGTATAGATCGAGTCAACGGGAATAACGCCGATTACATTCTGAGCCGGTCTGTTCTGGTCGGCAGGTACATAACCTCTGCCCTTGTCAAGAGTCATCTCCATATTGAGCTTGGCTCCCGCGTCGAGAGTGGCAATATACATATCGGGGTTTAATATTTCAACCTCTGAATCGGCTTTGATTGAAGCGGCGGTAACCACACAGGGACCCTCAGCCTCAATATAAATCTTTTTCGCCGTATCGGCATGGAGCTTCGCAATCAAACCCTTTATGTTAAGGATGATTTCGGTTACATCCTCTTTCACACCGGGAATGGTGGAAAACTCATGCACAACACCGTCGATTTTAACTGAAGTGACCGCAACGCCCGGAAGTATTGAAAGGAGAACTCTTCTCATGCTGTTGCCGAGAGTAGTTGCATAGCCCCTCTCAAGAGGCTCCATAACAAATTTTCCGTATTTGCCGTCGCTTGTCAGCTCGACAGTATCTATTCTGGGCTTTTCAATTTCTATCATTTAAAAGCTCCGTTTCTCCGCACCGATATTTTTAAATATACAACACCCGGTACGGCAGGTGTGTTGTAAGCCGGACTATTACTTAGAATAGTACTCAACTATAAGCTGCTCGTCAACAGGAGCTTCAATCTGTTCTCTTGTCGGGAGAGCTATAACCTTAGCTGTAAGCTTTTCACGGTCAACATCAATCCACTCCGGAACCGGTCTTGCGCTGTTGGCTTCAACTACGGCTTTAATCTTTTCGCTTGAACGGCTCTTCTCGCATATAGATACAACATCGCCGGCCTTTAAAAGGTAAGAAGCGATATCAACACGGCTTCCGTTAACCTCGAAATGACCGTGACCTACAAGCTGACGGGCTTCCGCTCTTGAAGAAGCAAAGCCTACTCTGTAAACAACATTATCAAGGCGGCTTTCAAGTATTCTTAAAAGGTTATCGCCGGTAATGCCCTGCTTTCTCTCAGCAATTTCAAAATAATGATGGAACTGATTTTCCTGGACACCGTAGAAGCGTCTTGCGGTCTGCTTAGCGCGAAGCTGCATACCGTATTCGGACGATTTCTTTCTGCCCTGTCCGTGCTGACCGGGAGCATAGCCTCTCAGTCCTACCGAGCATTTCTCGGAATAGCAGCGCTCTCCCTTAAGGAACAATTTCTGACCCTCGCGGCGGCAAAGTCTGCAAACTGCACCGGTATATCTTGCCATCTGTTACACCTCCAAAAATTTTACTGCAATTTATATTGCAAACAATAAATTTCGATTATACGCGTCTTCTCTTGGGAGGACGGCAGCCGTTGTGCGGAATCGGGGTAACATCTTTAATCATGCTTACCTCAAGACCTGCGGTTTGCAGTGCGCGGATAGCCGCTTCTCGTCCTGCTCCTGGACCCTTAACATATACTTCAACAGTCTTAAGACCGTGTTCCATTGCAGCCTTGGCAGCAGTTTCTGCCGCGCTCTGTGCCGCAAACGGAGTTGACTTTCTTGAACCTCTGAAACCTAATTCACCGGCGGAAGCCCATGAAAGAGCGTTGCCCTGTGTATCGGTGATGGTTACGATAGTATTGTTGAAGGTAGACTGGATATGAGCTGAGCCACGCTCGATATTCTTTTTCTCACGGCGACGGCGTGTAGCGGCCGTCTTGCCCTTTGCAGTAGCCATATTATCTTCCTCCTACTTATTTCTTCTTGTTAGCTATGGTCTTCTTCGGACCCTTGCGTGTGCGTGCGTTTGTCTTAGAGCGCTGACCTCTTACGGGGAGACCCTTTCTGTGACGCAAGCCGCGATAGCTTCCGATTTCGATAAGTCTTTTAATATCAAATGCGATAGTACGGCGACGATCACCCTCAACCTGAAGGTTATGGTCGATATATTCACGCAGCTTTGAAATATCGTCCTCAGTTAAGTCCTTAACTCTGGTATCGGGATTGATACCTGTTTCAGCAAGGATTTTTTTCGATGTTGTGAGACCGATTCCGAAGATGTAGGTAAGTCCGATTTCGACTCGCTTCTCGTTCGGAAGATCAACACCAGCAATTCGTGCCATTTATCAAAGCACCTCCATTTTTTTATTCTCGCGCAATTAACCCTGACGCTGTTTGTGCTTGGGGTTTTCGCAGATAACCATTACCTTGCCCTTGCGCTTGATAATTTTGCATTTTTCGCAAATCTTTTTAACAGAAGGTCTGACTTTCATTTGGATTATACCTCCTTAAAATTATCGACTGTTATTTGGAACGCCAGGTTATACGGCCCTTTGAAAGGTCGTACGGAGACATCTCAACAGTCACCTTGTCACCCGGAAGTATGCGTATAAAGTTCATACGCAGCTTACCCGAAATGTGAGCAAGAATCACATGTCCCCCCTGGATTTCAACCTTGAACATTGCGTTTGGCATTGCCTCAACAACTACGCCTTCAAGCTCTATCATATCTTCTTTGGACATTACGGTTCCTCCTTCTCGGCTTTATCTCTCAGTACGGCTAAACACCGCCTGAGCGCTTTGTCGCTTTTATAACTGTTTTCATCAAGACTCATTTTCGTAAAGCTTATATGCTTTATGTTTTTTCGTTTAGGTCTTGAAAGCGGACGCTCCTTACCGTCGCACAGGTAAACAAAATTATCTTCGCTTGCCGTTACGACCATAAAGTGACCCTTGTCACGCCCCGCCTTCGAACAAACTATCCGTCCTACCATAAAACTTCCTCAAACCAAGGTCATGATTTTAGGTCCGTCTGCGGTAATGGCAATAGTATGCTCAAAATGAGCTGACAGAGAACCGTCCTTTGTCAAAACAGTCCACCCATCCGGCTGTACCTTTACATCATAGCCTCCGGCATTTACCATAGGCTCGATTGCAATAGTCATACCGGGAATAAGTCTTATTCCCCTGCCGGGTGTGCCGAAATTCGGAACCTCCGGAGCTTCATGCAGGTGAGTACCCACGCCGTGTCCGACAAACTGGCGGACAACCGAATACCCTCTTGCCTCAACATATCGCTGCACCGCGTAGCCGATATCGCCGATTCTGCTGCCTGCACACGCCGCTTTTATGCCCTCGTAAAGGCTTTCCTTCGTCGTATCTATCAGCCGCTTTGCTTCCGCGGAAATATCTCCGCAGGCAAAAGTGGCAGCATTGTCGCCGTGATACCCGTCAAACTTAGCGCCGAGGTCGATACTTACTATATCGCCGGCACGAAGCTTACGCTTGTGAGACGGTATGCCGTGAATAACTTCGTTGTTTATTGAAATACAGGCGGTAGCGGGATAGCCCTCATAGTTTTTAAAGTTCGGCTCTCCGCCGCGGCGGCGGATATAATCCTCCGCCAAACGGTCTATTTCAGCCGTTGTAACTCCGGGTTCAACCGCTTTGCCTGCTGTTTCTAATGCTCCGGCCGATATACTGCAAGCTTCCTTCATTATTTTAAGCTCACGGCCGGTTTTAAGCACGATCATATATTTTTCTCCAACGCTTCGAGCACAAGACGGGTAGTATCCTTAACCTCATCCTGTCCCTCGACAGTTATCAGCTTACCGCAATTTTCGTAATAGCTTTTGAGCGGTTCGGTCTGCTCGTGATAAACATTAAGTCTGTTTTTCACGGTTTCCGGCTCGTCGTCCTTACGGATAACAAGCTTACCGCCGCAGGTGTTACACACACCCTCCACAGCCGGTTTTTTATACTCGGTGTGGTAGCTGGCGCCGCATTTTTCACAAACACGCCTGCCAGACATACGCTTTACGATTTCGCTGTCCGCAACCTCGATAGAAAGGGCGGCGTCAATTCCGAACCCCATATTATCAAGAGCCTCAGCCTGCGGTATCGTGCGGGGGAAGCCGTCCAGAATGTAACCGTCCTTGCAGTCGCTTTCATTAAGGCGTTCCTTTATGATGCCTATTACAACATCATCCGGAACAAGCTCGCCCGCGTCAATATATGATTTTGCCTTAAGTCCCATTTCCGTACCGTTTTTAAGCGCAGCACGAATAATGTTGCCGGTGGAAATGGTAGGAATATTGTATTTTTCGGATATTATCTCCGCCTGAGTGCCTTTGCCGGCTCCCGGTGCTCCCAAAAGAATGAGCTTCATATTAATACTCCTTTATTAATCCAGGAATCCCTTATAATGACGCATCATCATCTGGGACTCAAGATTGCGTACCGTGTCAAGCGCAACACCGACCATAATGAGTATCGAAGTTCCGCCCAAAGAAATATTTATCTTTCCGACGGTTCCGATAAGTATCGGAAGTATTGCGATAACGCTTAAGAAAAGCGCGCCCATAAGGGTTATTCTTGACAGTATCTTGGAAATGAAATCGGAAGTGGATTTTCCGGGACGGATACCCGGTATAGCACCGCCGTTTTTGCGTAAATTGTTTGCCATTTCAATCGGATTAAACTGAATGGTAGCATAGAAATACGCAAATCCTATTATCAGTAAGAAATAAATTACTGCGTAGAAAACTCCCTGTACGCTGAAAAGCCTTAATACCTTATAGAACCAGTGGTTCTCGTTCTTCCAGAACGAAAGTATCATAGTGGGGAGCATAAGGATGCTCGAAGCAAAGATTATCGGCATAACACCGGACATATTGACCTTAATCGGAATATGTGTGTTCTGACCGCCGTACATCTTGTTGCCCACAACACGCTTTGCGTACTGAACGGGAATTCGGCGCTCTGCCTCTGTCATCCATACTATAAATACGATAACTGCGAGGAAGAGAAGTACTATTCCCACAACAGCCGCCTGCTGATCGAGCTTCCAGTAAGCGATAAGCGCGTTAAGAGCCTGCGGACCGCGGGAAATAATACCTGCGAAAAGCAGTATTGAAATACCGTTGCCGATACCCTTAACATCTATCTGCTCGCCGAGCCACATTACAAGCGCCGAACCTGCGGTAAACGCAAGTATGATAACAAACGCGGCGAAAATCGTCCATTTGCCGGTAACGCTTAAATAATTGCTGTTTTTAAGATAGAAGAAGTAAGCCGTACCCTGAATGAGCGCCAAGCCCATTGTAACATAACGGGTAATCTGAGCCAATTTCTTCTGTCCCTCCTCGCCCTCTTTCGAAAGTCTTTCGAGTGCGGGGATAGCAACGCAGAGAAGCTGTACTATAATGGAGGAGTTGATGTACGGGGTAACCGACATTGCGAAGATTGCGCCGTATTCAAGACCGCCTCCGGTTAAAATTGAAAGATAGCTGAAAAATTCATTTGTCTGTCCCGACTCGGTAGCGGATTTAAGCGCCGCAACATCGATGTAAGGCACCGGAATAACCGAACCGATACGGAATATCAAAATGATGAAAACGGTAAAAAGAATCTTATTACGAATTTCTTTTACTTTCCAGGCGTTTCTTAATGTTTCTAACATCAGATCACCTCAGCCTTTCCGCCGACTGAATTAATCTTTTCAGCAGCAGATGCAGAGAAAGCGTTGAGCTTAACGGTAAGCTTCTTTGTAAGCTTTCCGTTGCCCAAAACCTTAACGGGAAGGTTAGCTTTCTTTATTATTCCTTTTTCTGCCAAAGCGGCAGCGTCTACCGTAGCGCCGTCCTCGAACACTTCAAGAGCGGAAAGGTTTATCGCTAACCATTTCTCGGCAAAAATGTTATTGAAGCCACGCTTCGGAAGTCTTCTCTGGAGCGGCATCTGACCGCCTTCGAAGCCCGGTCTCATACCGTGACCGGCACGGGCCTTCTGACCCTTGTGTCCCTTACCGGCAGTCTTGCCGTTGCCGGAACCGTGACCTCTGCCTATACGCTTCGCCTCTTTTGTAGAGCCGAAAGCCGGAGATAATTCATGCATTTTCATTGTTCGCACCTCCTTGCTTAATTCGCGCGGTTAAACCGCATTTCGCAGCAAAATCTGCGAAGGATCAAATTATTTTGCTTCAGATACCTCAACAAGATGAGCTATCTTATTGATTTTACCCTTGGTCTGGGCATTGTCCGGCTGGATTCTCTCATCGCCGACCTTGAAAAGACCGAGAGCGTTTGCAGTAGCTATTTGATCCTTTTTGGAACCGATAGTGCTTTTTACCAGCTTAACTTTAAGGCCGGCAGCCTTTTTTGTTGCCATAATGCTGCTCCTCCTTAACCTATGATTTCCTTGACAGACTTTCCGCGTACAGCCGCGACCTCTTCAGCGCTGCGAAGCGATGCGAGACCTGCTACTGTGGCACGAACAACATTGCAAGGATTATTAGAGCGTAACGCTTTGGTACGGATATCGGAAATTCCGACAGTCTCAACCACAGCACGAACAGCGCCGCCGGCGATAACGCCGGTACCGGGAGCAGCCGGCTTCAAAAGAACGCGGCCTGCGCCGAATTCGCCGATTACCTCGTGCGGAATGGTAGTACCCTTAAGCGATACCTTTATAAGATTCTTTTTAGCGTCTTCAATTCCTTTGCGGATAGCGTCCGGAACTTCGCCCGCTTTACCGAGTCCGTAGCCTACGATACCGTTGCCGTCTCCTACAACAACAAGCGCCGCGAACTTCATAATGCGTCCGCCCTTGACTGTTTTGGAAACACGGTTTATTGAAACTACACGCTCTTTTAAATCTAATGTTGATGCGTCAATATTTGTAGCCAAAAGTATTCCTCCTTATCAGAACTTAAGGCCGCCCTCGCGGGCACCTTCGGCGAGCTCCTTGACACGGCCGTGATAAATGTATCCGCCGCGGTCAAAAACAACCTCGGTGATGCCCTTTTCTGCGGCACGTTCAGCAATTAACTTTCCAACCTTGTGTGCTCCCTCTTTGTTGCCGCCGGAAATTCCGAAGTCCTTCTCATTTGAAGAAGCGGCTGCGAGAGTAACACCGTTTACATCATCGATAAGCTGGGCGTAGATGTTGCTGTTGGAGCGGAATACATCAAGGCGGGGACAAGCTGCCGTACCGCTGATTTTAGAACGGACACGGGCATGACGCTTAAGTCTTGCCTGATTGGTGTTCGGTTTTGTAACCATCGTTTATACACTCCTTTATTATTTCTTCGCACCCTTGCCGGCTTTACCTTCTTTGCGGCGGATGTGTTCGTCAGCATACTTAATGCCCTTGCCCTTGTAAGGCTCCGGCGGACGCTTTTCACGAACCTCCGCAGCAAACTGACCGACCTGCTGCTTATCTGCACCGCTGATAACAATTGAGTTAGCGGACGGTACATCGATTGTGATTCCCGGAACTTCGGGAACGATTACCTGATGGGAAAAGCCTAAATTCATTACAAGATTCTTGCCTTGCTTCTGGGCACGGTAGCCTACGCCGTTTACCTCAAGTGTCTTGGAGTAACCGTTCGTAACACCCTCCACCATATTGTGGATAAGCGTACGGGTAAGTCCGTGAAGCGCGCGGTGATTCTTGTCGTCGGTCGGACGGGTAACAATTATCTCATTGCCCTCGAGCGCAATGTTTATTTCGCTGTTAAAGGTGTTCTCAAGAGTACCCTTGGGTCCCTTTACAGTTACCTTGTTGCCGTCAACCTTAACATCTACACCGGCAGGAATCGTTATAGGTTTCTTTCCTATTCTTGACATTCCTTAAGCACCTCCTTACCAGACGAAAGCGAGAACTTCGCCGCCGACATTGGCTTTGCGAGCCTGCTTGTCTGTCATTATTCCCTTAGAGGTGGAAAGGATGGCAATGCCGAGGCCCTTCATAACCTTGGGCATTTCCTCTACATTTGTATAAATACGCAAGCCGGGCTTAGAAACTCTTCTTATGCCGTTTATAACCTGCGCTTTATTCTGGCCGTACTTCAAAGTGATATGAATTACGCCCTGCTTTCCGTCGTCTTCGACCTGAAAGCCAGTTATATATCCCTCGTCAAGTAAAATCTGCGCGATGGCTTTTTTTACATTTGACGCCGGAACATCTACAGAATCATGCTTTGCGGCGGATGCGTTACGAATTCTCGTAAGCATATCCGCAATAGTATCGCTGATTTGCATGCCGTCAACCTCCTTTAGCTTTGTGCCTTACCAACTTGCCTTCTTAACTCCCGGGATCTCGCCCTTGTAAGCAAGCTCTCTGAAGCATATACGGCAAATGCCGTACTTGCGAAGATAAGCATGGGGGCGGCCGCAGATTTTACATCTGTTGTACTCTCTCGTTGAAAACTTAGCGGGTCTTGCCTGCTTAACTTTCATTGCAGTCTTAGCCATATTTCTTCTCCTTATCTCGCAAACGGAGCGCCCAGAAGCGTTAATAACTCACGGGCCTCTTCATCTGTGTTAGCAGTAGTGACGAAGATAATATCCATACCGCGGACCTTATCTATCTTGTCATACTCGATTTCAGGGAAGATAAGCTGCTCTTTAACACCCATAGCATAGTTGCCACGGCCGTCAAAAGAGTTCGGGTTAATTCCCCTGAAGTCTCTTACTCTCGGGAGAGCGGCATTGAACAGTCTCTCGACAAATTCATACATACGCTCGCCGCGGAGTGTAACCTTTGCACCGATGGGCATACCCTCGCGGAGCTTGAAGTTCGCAACCGACTTCTTAGCGCGGCAGGGAACTGCCTTCTGACCGGTGATAAGGCTTAAATCACGCAGAATAGCGTCGATGACCTTGGAATTTTCCTTAGCCTCGCCGGCGCCTACATTGATAACGATTTTTTCGAGCTTCGGAATCTGCATGACGCTCTTGTAGCTGAATTTTGTCATCAGTGCGGGTGCGATCGAATTTTTATATTCGTTCGACAGTGTTGACATGTCATGTCCTCCTTATCTCTTAAAAAGTCTCGCCGCATTTTTTGCATATGCGGTCTTTTTTGCCGTCTTCATAGATTTTTGTACCTACTCTGGTCGGCTTATTGCATTTCGGGCAAACAACCTGTACCTTGCAAGCGTAAACGGCGCCGTTGGTCTCGATAATACCGGACGGGTCGCCTGCCTTTTTCGGCTTAGCATGCTTCTTTACAACGTTTATGCCTTCAACTATAACCTTACCCTCTTTGGGGCTGACCTCAAGTACCTTGCCGGTCTTCTTGCGGTCCTTTTTGTCTCCTGTAAGGAGGACTACGGTATCACCTGTTTTAACGCGAAGCTTACTCATTATTTTCTACCTCCCATTAAAGCACTTCCGGAGCGAGCGACAGGATCTTTGTATAATCCTTATCACGGAGCTCACGGGCTACCGGCCCGAAAATACGGGTTCCTCTCGGGTTCTTATCATCACGGATAAGAACAGCCGCATTTTCGTCGAATCTGATGTATGTGCCGTCATCGCGGCGAAGACCTCTTGCGGAACGAACCACAACAGCCTTAACTACATCGCCCTTCTTTACGGTACCGCCCGGAGCGGCCTTTTTAACAGAAGCAACGATGACATCGCCGATGTTGGCATACCTCCTTCTGGAGCCTCCAAGAACTCGGATGCACATGATTTCCTTAGCACCCGTATTGTCGGCAACCTTGAGGTAACTCTGTTGTTGTATCACAGTGTTTTCCTCCTTGTAGACTACTTAGCCTTTTCGATTATTTCAGCCACACGCCAGCACTTTTCCTTGGAGAGTGGTCTGGTCTCCATAATAAGAACTCTGTCGCCAACGCCACAGGAATTATTCTCATCATGAGCTTTAAGTCTGATAGTGTTTTTGATTATCTTCTTGTAGAGCGGATGCTTTACATTATCCTCGATAGCAACTACAACGGTCTTATCCATTTTGTCGCTTACGACTCTGCCCACTCTTGTTTTACGAAGGTTTCTTTCGCTCATTTAGCTTTTCCTCCCAACTTTAAGCGTTTGCGCTGTCGTTCTTGATCTCGTTTTCCCGAATTATTGTTTTAACACGGGCGATATCCTTTTTAACGGCAGCTATACGCATGGGGTTATCGAGCTGATTAATGGCGAGTTGGAAACGCAGATTAAATAATTCCTCTTTAAGCTTTGTCAACTGCTCATTAAGCTCGGGCAAAGTGCTTTGTCTGATTTCCTTTGCATTCATTACTGCTCACCACCCATTTCCTGCTTTGTTATAAACTTGCACTTAATAGGAAGCTTGTTTGCGGCAAGACGCATAGCCTCTCGCGCCAACTCCTCGCTAACTCCGCCGATTTCAAACATTACACGGCCGGGTTTAACAACTGCTACCCAGTATTCCACGGCGCCCTTACCTGAACCCATTCGAACCTCGGCAGGCTTCTTGGTAATCGGCTTATCCGGGAAGATTTTAATCCAAACCTGACCGCCACGCTTAATGTAACGGGTCATGGCAATACGCGCAGCCTCTATCTGATTAGAGGTGATCCACGCCGGTTCTAAGGCCTGAAGACCGAAATCGCCGTGAGTTACGGTCGTGCCGCGTGTAGCGGCGCCGGTCATTCTGCCGCGCTGAACTCTGCGGTATTTAACTCTTTTAGGCATTAACATCAGCGGGCGCCTCCTTCCTTTTTAACCTTGCGGTTATCAGCAAGAACCTCGCCTTTGTAGATCCAAACCTTTACACCGATACGACCGTATGTGGTGTTTGCCTCGGCAAAACCGTAGTCGATGTCGGCACGAAGGGTCTGAAGCGGAATGGTTCCTTCATGATACTGCTCGCTTCTTGCGATTTCAGCACCGCCCAAACGGCCTGAAACCTGAGTTTTTATACCCTTAACGCCGAGACGCATAGCTCTGCCTATTGAGAGCTTCATAGCACGGCGGAAGGAAATACGCTTTTCAAGCTGAGCCGCGATATTCTCGGCTACGAGCTGAGCGTTAGTGTCCGGATTCTTTATCTCAACAATGTTGATGATTACCGGTTTGCCAAGCATCTGCTGGCAGGTTGCGCGGAGCTTCTCAATCTCGCTGCCGTTGCGTCCGATTACCATACCGGGCTTCGCACAGTGGATGTGAAGTCTTACACGCTTGTCGTCACGTTCGATTTCGATTTTTGCAATACCTGCTGTGAAAAGGGTTTTCTTGAGGTATTTACGGAGGTTGTAGTCCTCAACCAATGTATCGCCGAAAACGCTGTCATTGGCAAACCAACGTGAGTCCCAGTTTTTAATTACGCCTACACGGAAACCGTGGGGATTAACCTTCTGGCCCATAACTTAACCTCCTTCTTAAATCTCGCGTTCCTTAAGAACGATTGTAACATGGCTTGTTCTCTTTAAAATTCTGTGGGCTCTGCCGTGATCCTTCGGACGGATTCTCTTAAGAGTCGGTCCCGGACAAACAAAGCACTCAGCAACATAAAGACGCGAAACATCCATATTATGATTATTTTCTGCATTAGCCATAGCTGACGCTAAAAGCTTCTCCAAATACTCGCAAGCGGACTTAGGAGTAAATTTGAGTATAGCCATAGCTTTGTCAGCATCCTGATTGCGGATTAAATCCAAAACAATCTTCACCTTACGGGGTGAAATACGGGCATATTTAAGTGTAGCCCTTGCTTCCATAGTTAAACTCTCCTTTCAGCCGCTTACTTACCGGTGGTCTTTGAACCTGCGTGACCCTTGAATGTTCTCGTGGGTGCAAATTCACCGAGCTTGTGACCAACCATATCCTCAGTTACATAAACCGGAACGTGCTTGCGACCGTCATGTACTGCGAAGGTATGTCCGACGAAATCGGGGAATATGGTTGACGAACGGCTCCAAGTTTTGAGAACTCTCTTCTCACCGGCTTCGTTCATTTCTTTGACTCTCTTGAGCAATACAGGTTGCACATAAGGGCCCTTTTTAATGCTTCTTCCCATGATTAAACTCCTTTCGTCGAATTACTTACGGCGCTTTACGATATACTTATCGGTGCGCTTATTCTTCTGACGGGTCTTATAACCGAGTGCCGGTTTACCCCACGGGGTAACAGGTCCCGGACGACCTACCGGTGACTTACCTTCACCGCCGCCGTGCGGGTGATCGCACGGGTTCATTACAGAACCGCGGACAGCAGGTCTCCAGCCCATATGACGCTTACGGCCGGCTTTACCGTAGTTAACGTTTGCGTGCTCCGGATTGGAAACAACGCCGACGGTAGCCATACAGGTTGCCGGAACATTACGGAGCTCGCCGGACGGAAGTCTTAAGAGCGCCATGCCGTTCTCTTTAGCCATAAGCTGAGCGGTGTTACCGGCGGAACGGGCAAGCTGTGCGCCCTTGCCGGGGTAAAGCTCGATATTGTGAAGGAATGTACCTACCGGAATATTGATAAGCGGAAGTGCGTTGCCGGGCTTAATATCGGCTTCGGGTCCGCTTACGATTACATCCCCTACTTTAAGATCCTGAGGAGCGATTATATAACGCTTCTCGCCGTCCTCATACTTAACGAGGGCGATGAACGCAGAACGGTTAGGATCGTACTCAAGGGTCTGAACGGTGGCGTTTACGCCGAAACGCTCTCTCTTGAAATCGATAACTCTGTACTTTCTGCGGTTTCCGCCGCCTCTGTGGCGAACGGTGATTCTGCCGTAGCTGTTGCGTCCGGCATTTTTCTTGATAGGCTCAAGCAGGCTTCTCTCGGGGGCTACCTTTGAAAGACCGGAATAATCCATAGTGGTCATATTGCGGCGGCCCGGAGTAGTCGGCTTGTAAAATTTAATTGCCATTTGTTTCACTCTCCTATTTTGGCTTAGCGAAGTTCAAAGGAACTTCATACATCACCGGAAATCCTTTGATTTCCTATCGGCTGTCACTTAGATAAGTCCGTCAAAGAACTCAATCGGCTTTGAATCTGCCTTTAAAGTGACTATTGCCTTTTTCCAGGAAGATGTGCGGCCCGCATAACGGCCCATGCGTCTTTCCTGTCCGCGAACATTTATGGTGTTAACCTTAGCAACCGAAACCTTGAAAAGCTTTTCAACAGCTTCCGCGATTTCAATTTTGTTAGCGTCCTTTGCCACCTTGAAGGTGTATTTCTTATCGGCAATGCCCGACATACTCTTTTCGGTAATTACCGGTGCTAAAACGATATCCTGTGCGGCCTTCATTATGCGTACACCTCCTCAAGCTTTGCTACGGCATTCTTAACGATTACCAGTGAGTCGGCATTGATAATGTCATAGGTGTTTACCGTGCCTACCTGTGCGGATTTAGCGCCCGCAATGTTGCTTATGCTCTTTACGGCAAAAGCGTTGTTGTCCTCAAGAACTATAAGAGTTTTCTTTCCGGCACCGATAGCCTTTAAGCAATCGGCAACGGTCTTTGTCTTATAGCCGTCGAGCTTTAACTCGTCGAGAACGATAAGTCCGCCGTTCAATGCCTTATCTGACAGAGCAGACTTAAGAGCCAATCTCTTGACCTTCTTATTAAGAGAGTAAGAATAATCTCTCGGCTTCGGAGCATGAACGATTCCGCCGTGTCTCCACTGGGGAGCTCTTGTCGAACCCTGTCTTGCGTGACCGGTTCCCTTCTGTCTCCACGGCTTTCTGCCGCCGCCCGAAACCTCGGTACGGGTCAGAGTGGATTGTGTGCCCTGACGGTTATTTGCAAGGTAGTTTACAACTGCCATATGCATTACAACCGCGTTGGGTTCTATTCCGAAAACGGCATCGCTTAAAGCAATCTCTCCGACGCTTTTGCCTGCCATATCGACTACTGCTATATTAGGCATAACTTAAACACTCCTTCCCTTAAGCTTTAACGCTGTCGAAAAGAACTACGATTCCGCCCTTCGGGCCCGGAACGGCGCCCTTAACTGCGATGATGTTCTTTTCTGCGTCTACCTTAACGACACTCAGGTTCTGAACGGTTACACGCTCATTACCGAGATGTCCGGCCATTTTCTTGCCCTTGAAAACTCTTGACGGAGTGGAGCAGGCACCGAGTGAACCGCCGTGACGGTGAACAGGACCTGTACCGTGTGACTCCTTGAGTCTTCCGAAATTCCAGCGCTTGATGGTGCCGGCATAGCCTTTACCCTTCGAAGTACCTCTTACATCTACGGCGTCGCCCTCAGCGAATACGTCTGCCTTGATGATGTCGCCTACATTCATAGCGCTCATATCATCAAAACGGAACTCGCGGAGAACCTTTTTCGGAGCAACATCACCCTTAGCGAAGTGACCCTTCTGGGGCTTTGTTACCTTAGAAGCCTTCAGCTCGCCGTAGCCTACCTGAACTGCTTCGTATCCGTCGTTTTCAGCGGTCTTTTTCTGCGAAATAACGCAGGGGCCTGCTTCAATTACAGTGACCGGAACGACATTTCCGTTTGCGTCAAAAAGCTGAGTCATACCGAGCTTTTTGCCGACGATACCCTTTTTCATTTTGTTTTCCTCCTTTGGTTATTGGTTGGCGTTTGCCAACTTGACCTGCGGTGACGCGATTAAAGCTTTATTTCAATCTCTACACCGGCGGGAAGCTCAAGACCTGTCAGAGCTTCAACTGTTTTGTTAGAAGGTCTGATAACATCTATAAGCCTTTTGTGCGTTCTCGTTTCAAACTGCTCGCGGCTGTCCTTATATTTATGAACGGCACGGAGAATGGTAACGACTTCCTTTTCGGTCGGGAGCGGTACGGGTCCCGATACCCTTGCGCCTGTACGTTTAGCGGTTTCCACTATCTTTTCAGCGGACTGGTCTACAAGTGCGTGGTCGTAGCCTTTGATACGAATACGGATTTTTTCTTTCACTGCCATGTGAAATTCGCCTCCTTAATAGTTGGCGGGCAAAACTTACAACGCACCGTGTTTTTCTTTTCAGTGCATTATAAAACCGGCATTGCTGGGGTTACAGACAATTCCGGACAGCAGATCGCTCTGCCGCTGTATGCAAAAGCCGCAAGATCTCTTACATACTTCCAATACTTTCGCCCGGTTTAAAATCGGACATACTCCGCGGAAATTTCCCGACTCAGGGTCGGCCACCTCCCGCATCATCGCATGTATAACGCCGCACTTACACAGCGTACCGTAGTATAATAGCATATCGCGCGCCGAAAATCAAGCTTTTTTTCGCGATTTCCCGTATTTTTTTAAGATTTTTTAAGCCTGTCCGCATATTGTGCCGTAAGGTGAAATTCTTATACATATATAGTGTATAAAAAAGGAACGCCGACGGGTGCGGCGTTCCTTTAAAATCAGTTTTTGAAATTTTCGGCTATTGTTTTTGCGGCGTTTTCAAGATAATCGCAGGTAAAACGCTCAAACTCGCCGTTGTCAACAAGCTGCGCGAGCGAGGTCTCTATCGGCATACGGGCAAGAAGCGGAATGTTAAGTTCCTCGGCAACCGTAGTGCTGCCCGAGCCGAACAGCTCTATCTTCTTTCCGCAGTCGGGGCATACGGCGTAGCTCATATTCTCTATCATACCTATTACAGGCACCTCCATCATACGCGCCATATTGTATGCCTTGCGGACGATAAGCGAAACAAGGTCCTGCGGCGAGGTTACGATAACCACACCGTCAAGCGGTATGCTTTGGAATACGGTGAGCGGAACATCGCCCGTTCCGGGAGGACAGTCGATAAGCAGATAATCAAGCTCGCCCCACACAACATCGTGCCAGAACTGCTTTACAACGCCCGCTATCACGGGACCTCTCCACAGCACCGGCATATCCTTTTCCTCAAGCAAAAGGTTTACCGACATAATTTTAATTCCGTTTTTCGTTTCTGCGGGAATTATGCCGACCTCATTCTGATACACCTTTGTTCCGACCCCGAAGGTCTTCGGTATTGACGGACCTGTAACATCCGCATCAAGTATACCTACCTTATAACCCATACGGTTAAGGAGAACGGCGAGCATAGAGGTGGTCATAGACTTGCCTACGCCGCCCTTGCCGCTTACTACTCCTATTACATGTTTGATAGTGTTGTATTCGCCCGTAGGCTCTATAAGGCTCTGCGGTTCTCTTGAAGCGCAGCTCTCTCCGCAGGAGGAGCAGTTGCCTGAACAGCCCGAGCTTTTCTCTTCTGCCATTTTAAATTACCTCTTTTTAAATTAATCTTTTATTGCGTCGAGTATAAGCTCCGCGCATTTATCTATTCCTATTCTGCCCGAATCAAGGCACATATCGTAATTTTTCGCGTCGCCCCATTCGCGGTCGGTATAGTGCTTATAATATATTTTCCTTTTTTTATCCTTATCCGCAAGGCGCTGTTCGGGTTTTTTCTCGCTTTCGCCGTAAAGCCTTACAATTCTTTCCGCCCTTTCCTTCATTCCGGCGTGTATAAAGACATTAAAGACATCGTCGCGGTCTCTTAAAATATAATCCGCTCCCCTGCCGACTATAACGCAGGGCTTTTCCGCAATCTTAAGTATTACCTGCCTTTGGGCGCAGAAAATGAAGTCCGATATCGAAAGTCCGTTCGGCGTGCATGCCACACCCTGCGCCACGGCAAAGGAAAATATGCTTTTGGAGGGTGAAAACTCGCCGTTTTCCTCTATGAATTTGGCGTCGAAGCCTGTTTCGTCCGCAACCTGCTCCACAAGCTCCTTATCGTAAAAGGGAATTCCGAGCTTTTCGGCAAGCTGTCTGCCGACGGTTCTTCCGCCGCTTCCGAACTGACGGCTTATTGTTATGATGTTCTTTTTCATAATGGGTTCCTCCTATTTCATATCGTCGTGAAGATATATTGTTCTTGAATTGCGGTGCATATAAACATTAAGCACAAGGCCTATACCTAAATAGAGACACAGAAGCGATGTTCCGCCGGCACTGAAAAACGGAAGCGTTATTCCGACCACGGGCAAAACCGAAAGACACATTCCTATATTTATTACAATCTGCGTAAAAAGCATTGCGAAAACTCCGACGCAGATATATTTTCCGCTGTCCTTAGTGCAAAGCTTTGCCACACGCAAGCAGCGAAGACATATTCCGCCGAGCAGCAGCACAACCGCAATACAGCCTAAAAATCCGAACTCCTCCCCGATGCTTACGAAAATAAAATCGTTAAAGCCGTAGGGTACTATTCCGTTTTGGGTGAAATCGCCGTTCAAAAAGCCCTGTCCGAAAAATCCGCCGTTAGCGAGCGCCGTTCTTCCCCTCCATTGCTGATAGGTAGGCCATTGCTCGCTGTCGTTATGGCTTGCGGCGGCATTCGGATTTATGATTGCCTCTATTACGCCCTGCATACTTTTTACTCTGTCACGCTGGTCGTCGTTCATAACAAAGAAGTAAACAAGCGGAGCGGCTATCGCCGCAATCGGCACAAGAGCCAAAAAGTATTTCCACGAAACGCCTGCCGCCCACATCATAAACAGCACCATTACCGCAAATACAACCGCCGTGCCGTCGTCTCCCTGAAGATGTATAAGCAATACCGGGAACGCGCCGTGCGCGCAAAGCGGAATTAAGTATTTCGGTTTGTTTATATTCGGCTTTATCTTACTTAAATGAGCGCTGAAAGTTACAATGAAGCAGATTTTCAGAAGCTCCGCCGGCTGAAAGGTGGTTATTCCCAAGTCAAGCCACGCCTTATCGTCCGTACCCTCAGGGGCAAAGCCGATAAAAAATGTGAGAACTACCGGAACTACGCCCAGTACGGCGGCTACATACCACCGCTTTAAAAACAGCGAAAAATCAACCGCCGATATTATAAGCGCCGCAACGAGCCCCGCAACAAAGCAGACAAACTGAACTATTACGGACCTTATGCTTTCCCTGTAATGCGTTGCGGAAAAAACCGCCGCGCAGCCGTAAAGGCTTGTGCATACGCAGAGTATAAGCAACAGCTTATCCGATTCACGGATAAAATCCGCTATTCTTGCCAAAAAGCCCTTCAATACCGACACCTCGCTTTTTCGCAGACGGTCAAGGCGTAACCGCCGCGGTATTCCGTTTTAAATAAGTATCCTTTAAATTCGGCGCAAAGCCGACCGTCCCTTACAAGCGTTACCTTTCCGGCATCGCCGAGCGTTCCGCCCACAGCTTTTATATAAGCCTCTTTCATTGTCCAAAGCGTGTAAAAGCGCTCCGTTTCCTCTGTTTCGTTTACATAGTCCGATTCTTCCTTTGAAAAAAGCATATACCGCTCTCTTCTTTTAAAATCGGTCATTTTTTCTATATCTATTCCCACAGGCACATCCGAAACGGCACACACGGCATATTTGCCCGAATGGGAAATATTAAAAAAACAAAAGTCAAGCTCCGGCTTGCCGTTTTTACCTGCTTTCACATCAAAATCCGTCCTGCCGTAAAGCCGCAGAACAAGCTCGCAAAGCAAAATTCTTCCCGCCAGTGTTCGCTTTTTGTCGTCCCCGTTTAAACGGTTTATGCGTTCATCCGAAAAACGGGCGGCGGCCTTTGCGTATTCCGTACCGTCAATACTGTTTATATCTCTTATAAAATATTCCATTTAACCGTTTTGCAGCTCGCCCTTCGACGCCGCCTTAAGGTAAGCGTTTATAAATCCGTCAAGCTCTCCGTCCATAACCGCATTGATGTTGCCCGATTCAAAACCGGTGCGGTGGTCCTTTGCCATTGTATACGGCATAAATACATACGAGCGTATCTGAGAGCCCCATGCAATCTCCTTTTGAACGCCCTTTATATCCTCGATTTTTTCAAGATGCTCCCTTTCCTTTATTTCAAGGAGCTTTGATTTAAGCATTTTCATTGCCTGATCCCTGTTTTGGAACTGACTGCGTTCATTCTGGCAGGCAACAACTATTCCCGTGGGGATATGCGTAAGTCTTACCGCGGACGAGGTTTTGTTGATGTGCTGACCGCCCGCGCCCGAGGAACGGAAAACATCCATTTTAATATCCTCGTCACGAATTTCTATATCATTATCGTCGCTGATTTCGGGCATAACCTCAAGGGAAGCAAAGGATGTGTGCCGTCTGCCCGAGGCGTCGAACGGCGACACCCTTACAAGTCGGTGAACGCCCGATTCGCTTTTTAAATATCCGTAGGCGTTATCGCCCGCTATCAGCATTGTGGCGCTTTTAAGTCCTGCCTCGTCTCCGTCAAGAAAATCAAGAAGCTCCACCTTAAAGCCGTGGCGTTCGCTCCAACGGGTATACATTCGCACAAGCATTGAAACCCAGTCCATAGCCTCTGTTCCGCCGGCGCCCGCGTGAAAGGTGAGTATTGCGTTGTTGTTATCGTATTCGCCCGTGAGCAGGGTCTGGAGCCTTAAGGATGCCAGTCCCTTTTCAAATTCATCTACCGATTCGGTGATTTCGGGCACAAGGGAAGTATCCTCCTCCTCGTTTCCCATTTCAATAAGCACAAGCATATCGTCATATGACGAGCAAAGCTTTTCGTAAGCCTCCGCCGTGTTTTTAAGCTTGCCGGTCTTTTGCAGTATCTTCTGTGAATTTTCGGTATCGTCCCAAAAGCCGGGGGCGGAGGTTTTAGCCTCAAGCTCCTCTATCTCATTTTTAAGCCTGTCATAGCCCAAGGCGTCCTTTAAATCTCTCAGCTCTTTTTCGTTGCTTTCAAGTCTTAGCTTAAGCTGTTCAAATTCAAGCATTAAATTTCCTCCGTTAAAGTTTATACAAGCGCAAAGGCGCACCAGTTATCCTTATACTGCTTTTCTTTAATTTTAAAGCCATGCTTTTCGGCCGCGGTAAGAACATCCTGTTCCCTTGCGTCTATAATTCCCGAAACGAGCAAAACAGCGCCGTCCGCCATATAATTTCTCACATCCGAAAGCAGGCGTATAACAACATCCGCCACAATATTGGCGCAGACAACATTATATTTACCGCTTACCTTATCCGCAAGGTCGCCCACAATGTATTCGGTCTTTTCGGTACAGCCGTTAAGCTCGGCGTTTTCCCTTGCGGTTTTGACCGACTGCGCGTCAATATCCACTCCGACCGCCCTGTCCGCTCCCAAAAGAACAGACGCTATTGAAAGTATACCGCTTCCGCAGCCTATATCAAGCATTTCCGCCCCCTCATATACATAATTCTCAAGCATAGAAAGGCAGAGCGAGGTGGTTGCGTGCGTACCCGTGCCGAACGCGGCGCCGGGGTCTATGTGCAAAAGCCGCCTATTTTCCTTATTGTCATACTTTTCCCAACTCGGAACTATTGCAAGGCGGTTTCCTATTTCGGTTGCGTGGAAATATTTTTTCCAGTTTTCGCTCCAGTCAGCGTCGTTCACGCCGTCGGCATCGGCGCAAAACGGGATTTTTTCAGCCGTAAGTCTTTCCTTTAAAAAGGCGAGAGCCTCGGCGGCGTTATCACATTCCGATATATATATGTGTATAACGGACCTTGTTCTGTCCTTGCTTATAAGCTCCTCGTCGATAAGGTCAATATGGGCTATTTCCTCCGCCTTTTCCTCAAGGTCGGAATAATCCTCTATATATATGCCGTAAGGAACGGTCATATTTGCTATTGCGGCGGCGGTATCCGTATACTCAAGCGGAACGCTTACCTTAATTTCAGTCCAGTTCATAATTTCACTCCGAAAATATTATCCATACAATTATATCATTTTTTCTCTTAAATTAAAAGCACAATTTTTTACGCTTAAAACAGCTTTTCTATTTCGGCTCTCTTTGCGTTTACCGTTCCCTGGGCGATACCGTTCCTGCCGCCGCCTCTTACGGGCAAAGCCGCCTTAAATTCCCCGAAAAATCCGTCAAGCTCCGCTTCTTCGCCGCATATCGCAAACGCGTATCCGTTACCGTTTTCGGAAAACACGGCCCTTATTCCGCCGTTTCTTTTATAAAGGGCGTCCGCGTAAAGCTGTAATTCCTTAATATCAAGCCCGTCCTCAAAAACAGCGGATTTATCCTTTGCGCTGTTAAAGCTCAAAGCCTTTTCTTCGATAAGCCGCTTTTTAAGACGGGATATTTCCGCCTTTAATTCGGCGTTATGTGCGTTTAACGCGTTTACGGCGGCGGAAGCCTCGTGCTGCTTTACGGAAAGCAAATTAGATATTTCAAGCGTGTTTTTGTATTTGTCGCGGTAATCGGCAAGCGCGTCCCGTCCGCACTTTACGAAAAGCCTTACGCCGCCCTTGTTTTTAAAGAAATCGAGAATTTTTATAACGCCTATTTCGCCCGTAAGCCTTACATGCGGCGCACAGCAGGCGCAGACATCAACGCCCTTTATCTCCACTATCCTAAGGTCCTCGTTTATTTCCTTTTTACTGCGGTAAGAAAGGCTGTCAAGCTCGTCCCTTTTCGGGAAATACGCCCTGACGGGCAGATTTTCGTACACCGCCTTATTTGCGAGGTCCTCAATTTCGTCAAGCTGTTTTCTTGTAAGCTCGCCGTCAAAATCCACGGTCATTTCGTCGCTTAGATGAAAGCCGACATTTTCGTACCCGTAAAGCCTATGTACTATTCCCGAGATTATATGCTCCCCCGAATGGTTCTGCATATTGCGGAAACGGCGGTCAAAATCTATGGCGCAGGCAACCTGCTTACCCTCTTCAAGCGGCTTTTCGGTATAGTGGTAAATTACGCCGTTCTTTATCTGCACATCGTACACCCTTACGCCGCCGATAAAACCTGTATCGGAGCCTTGTCCGCCGACCTCGGGGAAAAATGCGGTTCTGTCGAGCGTTACCGCAAATTTCCCGTTTTCTTCCGTTACGGAAAGCACCGTAGCGGAAAATTCACTCATATGCGAGTCGCTGTAATATAATTTTTCCGTCATTTGCCGTATCTCTCTTGTATGATGTGCGCCGCCTTGTAAATATCGCCGCCGCCCATAGTTATAACAAGGTCACCGGGCTTTGCGGTCTCGGCAATTTTGTCCGCAACATTTGAAAAACCGTCAACAACCGCGGCGTTTTTAAGACCTGCCGCCAAATCCTCGCTTTTTATTCCGTAGGTGTTTTTCTCTCTCGAACCCATAATCGGAGTTAAAATAACCTCGTCGGCTATGGAAAGCGCCTTAATAAAATCGTCCTTTAAAAGCGCGGTGCGTGAAAAGGTAAACGGCTGGAACACCGCTATTACCCTGTTGTAATCAAGCTCCTTTGCCGCGGCAAGCGTAGCCTTTATCTCGGTCGGGTGGTGGGCGTAATCGTCCGCCAGCATAAATCCGTCATATTCGCCCAAAAACTCAAACCGCCTGCCGGCGCCGGTGAATTTTTCTATCGCGTCCTTTATACCCTCTGCCGGAACGCCCATATCATAGCAGACCGCAAAGGCGGCAAGCCCGTTTAAAACATTGTGTTTGCCGGGGATATGCATATCGATATTGATTATTTTTTTGCCGTCCCTTATCACATCAAAGGCGAAGCCGTATTTGCGGCTTTCGGTATTTTCCGCACGGTAAAAATTGCTTTCCCCGAAGCCGAAGGTGATCCTTTCGGCGGCTATATCACGGGCGGCGGCGTTAACACGGCTGTCATCCCCGTTGATATACGCCTTTTTAGCCATAGCGAGGAATTTATGGAACGACAGCGTCATATTCTCCATAGTTTTAAAATAATCGAGATGGTCGTTGTCTATGTTAAGCAATACGGCAATATCGGGAGAAAGCTGTAAAAAGGTATCCACAAATTCGCATGATTCGCAAACCATAGTTTCCGATTTGCCCGAAATTCCGTTTGAATTTATAAGCGGAAGCTTTCCGCCGATAACCGCGGTCGGGTCCATCTTGTTTAAAATGAGAATTTGTGTTATCATAGAGGTAACGGTGGTCTTGCCGTGCGTTCCGCACACGCCGATAACGTTGTCGAAGTGACGGGTAAGCGCCCCCAACATATGCGAGCGCTCCATTGTGGGAATACCCTGTTCCCTTGCCGCCTTAAGCTCGGGATTATCGTCGGAAATGGCGGCGGAATACACCACAAGCTCCGCTCCCTTGATATTTTCGGCGTTATGTCCCATATACACCTTTATGCCGAGGTTTTTAATTCTTTTAAGAGGGTCGCTCTCGTTATTATCAGAGCCTGTAAGCAAATACCCTTTTCCGTGAAGTATCTCGGCGAGCGGACACATACCGCTTCCGCCTATGCCTATCATATGGATATGCTTTACCTGTGTTATAATTTTATCCTCTTGGCGAAGCTGTTTCATAGCTTTTACTCCCTTATATATTCTTACCTACTATTATATTGCCAAACGGCAAAAAAATAAACCCTTTTTTGAAAGGAAAGTCAAATTTATGCTGATTTTACCGCCGAAAATAGAATATGTTATCGAGACCCTGCAAAAAAACGGCTATGAGGCATATGCCGTTGGCGGCTGTGTGCGCGATATGCTGACGGGCAAAACTCCGCACGATTTTGATGTCACCACCGACGCTCTGCCCGAGGATATTATAAGAATTTTCGAGAAAACCGTACCAACGGGAATAAAGCACGGCACGGTGACGGTGATAAGCGGCGGAGTTCCCGTTGAAACAACGACCTACCGAACCGAGGGGAAATATACCGACCACCGCCGTCCCGAAAGCGTAAGCTTTGTAAAAAATCTGCGTGAAGACCTGTCCCGCCGTGATTTTACGGTAAACGCAATGGCGTACAACAGTAAAGACGGACTTAAGGACTATTTTTCAGGCAGAGAGGATATAGAAAAAAGGATACTGCGTGCCGTGGGCGACCCCGAAAAGCGGTTTTGCGAGGACGCGCTCCGTATTCTTCGGCTTTTCAGGTTTTCCTCCGTACTTTGCTTTACGCCCGACGGCGATACGCTTGCCGCGGCGCTTAAATACGCCGACTTTCTTAAAAGCATTAGCGCCGAGCGAATATTTTCGGAGCTTACAAAAGCCCTTTGCGGCAATAACCCCGCGGCGTTAAAGCCGCTTACCGATGTCGGCGGCCTTGACTTTTTGGGTCTTGCCGACTGCCCCGATTATGAGAAAACAGCGTGCGTAAAAAATCCCGACTGCAGGCTGTTCACATTTCTTTATTCGGGCAAAGCCGATGTTCTTAAAGCACTTGAATATTTAAAAGTTCCGACCAAGACAAAAAAATTCGCAAAGGACATGCTCACCCTCTTAAAACTGCCCTTCCCGTCCGACAAGGCGGAAATTAAAGAAATGCTTTTTTTGACCTCTCCCTTACTTGTCGGGGAATATTTTGATTTTAAAGCGGCTTACGGCGAGGACGCTCAAAACGCCCGTCTGCTTTTAAAGGAAATTACCGAAAACAATGAGCCGTATAAAATTTCCGACCTTAAAATAACGGGCGGCGACCTTATAAATCTCGGGCTTTCGGGCGAGGCTGTGGGCGAAACGCTTGAACGCCTAAGACGGCTCGCGGCCCACGACCCGACGGCGAACACAAGGAAAAAACTGCTCCGAGCGGCACTTAAGTAACATTTACCGCTATGCGCCATAAACTGTAATGAAGACAGTTTACGGCGCTATTTTTTTATACGGGCAGTGATACTATGAAAAACATAACGGTTATAGGCGGAGACGGCAGGCTTAAAACAGCCGCCGAAATTTTAAAGGGCTACGGCTTTAATGTCAATCTTTCGGGCGTGTACGGCAAAAAGGAAGCGGAGGAAAGCGATGTACTGCTTTTACCCGTTCCGACAACCCGTGACGGCACGACCGTTTTCGCCCCGTTTTCGGGTGAAAAGATATATCTTGAGGATATTGCGAGGCTTACCCCTAATTCTACCCTTATACTGACCTGCAACTATATGTTTGACGGTAAAAACTGCGTTGATTACGGAAAAAATGACGCATACTGTCTGCTTAACGCGATTCCCACCGCCGAGGGCGCCGTAAAGCTTGCCGTGGAAAATACCCCGTTCACCCTTTGGGGGAGCCGTGTGCTTGTTATAGGCTACGGCCGTGTGGGAAAAATTCTTGCCGACAGGCTTAAGGGGCTCGGCTGCCGAATAACCGTAAGCGCCAGGAAATCCACCGATTTCGCGCTTATTGCGGCTAACGGATATTACAGCGCAAACACATACGAAATCGGCAAAAATACCGATTACGATATTATTTTCAATACCGTTGACGCCGAGGTTTTAAAGGACAGCGATTTTAAAAACTGTACCGCAAAGCTTATAATCGACCTTTCAAGCAAGGGCGGCTTTAACATCGCCGCCGCCGAGGAGCACGGGATAACGGCGATCAAGGCACCGGGACTGCCGGGCAAGGTAGCACCCCGAACCGCCGGCGAGATACTGGCAAAAACGGTTAAGGATATAATTCTGCAACGCTAAAAAGAGGGAGAGTTACATGGAAAATATAACGCTTGGATATGCGTTCTGCGGCTCGTTCTGTACAATAAAAAAATCCCTTGCCGCCCTTAAGGAGCTTGCAAGGAACGATATAAAAATCAAACCGATAATGTCGCAGATAGTATACAATACCGACACCCGCTTCGGCAAAGCGGAGGACCTTATAAAAGAAGTAGAGGACATTTGCGGCGAAAAGATAATACACGATATAGCCGCCGCGGAGCCGATAGGACCTAAAAATCTGCTTGATATAATAGTCGTTTCCCCGTGTACGGGAAATACCATCGCAAAAACCGCTCTCGGCGTTACCGACACACCGGTCACAATGGCGGTAAAAGCGCATCTTCGCAACAATAAGCCCGTGGTGCTGGCGATTGCCACAAACGACGCTCTTGGCGCCTCGGCAAAAAACATCGGACTTCTGCACAACACGGGCAACATCTTCTTTGTGCCTTATAAGCAGGACGATCCGTTCGGTAAAAACAACTCGCTTGTGTGCGATTTCTCGCTTATTCCCGAAACGGTTGAAAAGGCGCTTATCGGCGAGCAGCTCCAGCCGGTGCTTATCTGATTTTTTTAATAAGCCTTATTATATATACCGACAAAATATATGCCGCGATGACGGACAGTACATCCTTTATAAGATACGGCGCGGAAACAAGCAGGAACGCCGGCACAGGCTTCATTTTATAAATCACGGCATACTGCGCCGTACCCCATATATGGCAAAGCGCAAGTCCGGCAAGTCCCGGCAGAAATTTAAGGTATTTGTTTTTTATAAGCGCGCAAAATCCGCAAAACAGCGTTAAGAGCAAAAATCCGAATATAAAGCCTCCGGTTGCTCCGAACAACACCTGCGCGCCGCCCCTGAAGCCGGAAAACACCGGCACGCCAACCGTGCCTAAAAGTATGTACGCCGCAATAGACGCCATACCCCATTTTATACCGAGCGTATAGCCGCAAAGCGCAACGGCAAAGGTCTGCAATGTAAGCGGTACATCAAACGGCGTGGGGATTGCCGTTTGCGAGAGTACGGCGGTAACCGCGGTAAAAAGCGCCGCCAAAACAAGATTAACCGTTCTTTTTCTTGTGTTTTCTTTCATTATTTTAATCTCCGTTCCTTTTTCTTGACTGACGGAGATATTGTAAACCATAAAAGCGCCATTGTCAACCTAAAAATATTTTTAGGTTGACAATGGCTTACGTTTTATCCGTTATTTTTGTAGCTTGTGATACAGTAAATCGACTGTGTTCCGTCGGGCTTTTCGGCTATAAGCTTATTACTGTCCCCGTTTACCGTCCATATTTCGTCTTGCGGCTCAATATTGCTTTGTCCGGTCGGCACATCTATACGTTTTATCCGTTATTTTTGTATAGCTTGTAATACAGTAAACCGACTGTGTTCCGTCGGGCTTTTCGGCTATAAGCTTATCACTGTCCCCGTCTACCGTCCATATTTCGTCCTGCGGCTCGATATTGTTTTGTCTGGTCGGCACATCTATAATATACCGTTCCGCCTTGCCGAGGCTTTTTCCCTTGGTTTCACCGTGCGGTTCACCGTAAAAATAATAATCCTTCCCGTCCACGCAAATCTCGCCCGCTCTTGCAAGAACCACAATGGAGCCGTTCTCTAACTTTACAAGCAAAACATTTTCGCTTTCCTTTACGCTGTAAAGCTCGGCGGACATATCGTTGTACCTTTTGTTGTAGGTTCCCTCTAAATCGCGCGCGTCGCCCAAATACCTGTCGGCGGTATATTCCTCGTCAACTACATAATCGGTCAGCTCCTGTAAATATTCGTGACCGTCCGCAATCACCAAGCCAAGCATATCGTTCGAAATAAAAGCTCTCTTTTTCCCGTCCGAATTACTGTCTATTTCCGAAGAAACGCTTTCGGTAATTTGCGAGCTTTCCGTTTCGGGCTTTTGCACCGCCTTTCCGCCGCTGTTTTTCCATACCGTGACGCCGACAAGCGCCGCGGCGGCAAGACAGCAAACGGGAACGGCGGTTCTTAAAGCCGTTTTTCTTTTCCGTGCCTTATCGGCCTCGTATTCGTTTATTCTTTTAAAAACGCTTTCTGTCATTTCATTATAAGTCTTCATAGGTAAAACCCTCCGTTTCAAGTACCGATTTAAGCGCCCTTTTTGCACGGTAGATAAGCGTTTCCGTGCCGTGAACGCTTTTTTTCATAACGGCGGCAGTCTCCTTTGCGGACAGCTCCTCGAAATAGACAAGCCACAGTGCCTGCCGATATTCGGGTTTAAGGCGGCAGAGCGCCCTGTGGACGGTTATTTTCCGCTCCTTTTTTATATACGATAATTCAAGACTTTCCCTGTCGTCCGAAAGCTCCGCCGTTTCTTCTCCCGATACCTCGGCTCTTTTGGAATTGCGCCTTAAATAATCTATCGCGATATTCCGCCCTATTGTATAAAGCCAGGTTTTAAAAGAACCCTTGCCCTTATCCCTCGGTTTTTTAGTGCCGAGCAGTACAAAGGTATCCTCCGCAAGCTCTTCCGCAATACGGATGCTGCCGACAATGCTGTTAAGATACAGCATAAGCCCGTCCTTATAGTCCTTAATTATTTCCGCCAAACCGTCCTCGTCGCCGTGTTCACGGAAACGGCGGTAATTAAGGCTTCCGCTGTCCATATGTCCGCCCCCCTTTTGAAAAGCTTTTCACCTATTACACGAAAAAACCCATAAAAAACTCACGGGGAGCGGAAATTGATTTCCGCTCCCCGTTTAAAATTTAAACCTGCGCAAAATACTGCTTGTACCAGATTATAAATGTATAAACCGTCCATATTTTGCGGCTGTTATCCGCCTTGCCCGCACGGTGGCTGTCAAGCAGCGCCGTCAATTTTTCGGTATTGAAGAATTTTTCCGCAATTTCGCCCGTAAATTCTTCCCTTACGGTGTTATAATACTTATCCTCCTTGAGCCATACTCTGATAGGCACGGGGAAACCTAATTTGTCCTTTTCGGCGGTAAGCTTGGGCAGTGTTTTTTCCGCCGCCTTTCTCAGCGCCAGCTTTGTGGTCTTGGTGTTCACCCTGCAATTAAGCGGTATGGTTTCGGCAAGCTCCATAACCTTTTTATCAAGGAACGGAACACGAAGCTCCAGTGAATTTGCCATACTTGTTTTATCGGCCTTAAGCAAAATATCGCCCATAAGCCACATATTAATATCAAGGTACTGCATTTTTGTAATGTCGTCCTTATCGCTGACCTCGCTGTAAAATTTACCGCAAAGAACCTGCGGCGAAACGGCTTTTTTCGCGGTCTCGCTCTTTAAAAGAGCGTTTCGCTCCTTTACGCTGAAAATAGAGGCGTTGCCGATAAACCGCTCCTCAATCGTCTTGCCCCTGCGGACAAGGTAATTTATTCCGTGCTTTTGCGGCAGATGCTCGCAAATTTTTGAGATAACACGGCGTATACAGAACGGCAGCTTATCGTAAGCGGTCAGGGTTATCGGCTCTTGGTAAATTCGGTAGCCGCCGAACAGCTCGTCCGCACCCTCGCCCGACATTACCACCTTTACATACTTGCTTGCAAGCTCGCTTACAAAATAAAGCGCTATCGCGGCAGGGTCGGCAAGCGGCTCGTCCATATGATACTGAATTTTCGGGAAGGTTCCCCAGTATTCCTCGGGGGTGATTATCTTCGAAATATTTTCCACGCCTATTGTGTCGGCAAATTTCTTCGCGAAGTGGATTTCGTTGTAGCGGTCGCCGTCGGGGCTTTCAAAGCCTACGGTAAAGGTCTTGTCAACATTCGCCGCCTCGGCAATATAGCTTGAATCGATACCGCTTGAAAGAAAAGAGCCTACCTCGACATCGGCTATCTTATGCGCCGCAACCGACTCGCGCACCGCCTTATCGGTAAGGTCGGCGAAATATTCAAGCACACCGTCCTGCGACTTGAAATCGGGCTTGAAATATCGGGTCTTTTTCATTTCACCGTCTTTAAATGTGAAATAATGCGCGGGCGGAAGCTTGTAGACCCCCTTTAAGAAGGTCTCCTCCGTCGGAGAATACTGGAACGAGAGATAATGCGCCAGTGCGTCCTCGTTAAGCTCCTTTTTAAAATCGGGGTGTTCAAGAAACGACTTTATTTCCGAGCCGAAAATAAAGCTTTCACCCATAAAGGTGTAATAAAACGGCTTTATTCCGAACATATCCCTTGCGGCGAACAGCGACCTGTCTCGGCGGTCGAAAATTACAAACGCAAACATTCCTCTGAGGCGCGGCACCATATCCTCGCCCCACTCCTCAAAGCCGTGAAGCAGTACCTCGCTGTCCGAATTATTGGCAAATATATGTCCCTTTTCAAGCAGCTCGGCTCTAAGCTCCTTGAAATTATATATCTCGCCGTTAAAAACAAGCACCAGCGACTTGTCCTCATTAAACATCGGCTGACCGCCCTCGGCAAGGTCTATAATGCTGAGTCTTCTGAAGCCGAGCGCAATATCGGTATCAACAAACTGACCCGAAGCGTCGGGTCCCCTGTGGACTATCCTGTCCATCATTTTGCCGAGTACCGTCCCGTCGTCCTTTATAAAATTGGTAAAGCCCGTAAAGCCACACATAGAAAACCGCTCCCTGTTAAAGCATAATAAGGTTATTATACACCATTATTTTACTTTTGTCTTTATTTTTTTTAAAATACATTCGGAAATTGCTCCGACAGCGCCGCCCGTAACCACGGCGGACGCCAAAAGAACAGGCAGATAATACCATACCGCCCTGCCGAAAATAACGCTTGCGACGCACAGCTGAACCGTGTTATGCACCGCCGCCCCCGCAATTCCCGTACCGACGGACGATACGCCGGAAAGTTTTGAAACGCCCGCGGCGGCAAGGGTCGATACAAGCCCTGCCGTGAGCGAAAACAAAAGCGTAAAGGGGGTTGAAAAAAGCAATGCCGATAAAAGTATCCTCACCGTATTAACGCAAAAGGCTCCCTTTATATTCCCTCGGCTTATTAAAATAAGGCACAGCGAGTTTGCAAGTCCCAATTTTATGCCGGGCGCTATGAAAGAAAGCGAGAAAAGACTTTCGATATAGCCGAATATCAGGGCGAGCGCCGCAAAAATTCCGTAAAGAGTAATTTTTTTCGCCATCACCGTATCTCCGCAATCACTTTATTGGGCAGGCATATAATGCTTTCGCCCCTGCGGCTTATCGCCTTATGCTCAACGCATATCTGATTTTTACAGCCGGCAGAGCGCATTTTTACCTTCCCGTCCTTAATTTCCACGGTGTTATCCTCCAATTCCACCGTGTTATTAACATAAAGGGAATTTTTATAAACCGTTCGGCTGTCAACGGAAATAACCACCGTGCCGCCGCCCTTTTTCGGCAGTAAAAATACGGCGCAGGACGCCGCCGCCAAGGCGAGTACGGAAACGGCAATGATAAAATCGCCCTTTTTCGGCAATTTAGGCACGGAGAACGCCCCCTTAAAAGTAAATTTTTTTAAAATTTCGCCTTTTTGATTTTAACATATCTTTACAAAAAAAGAAAGTCATTGTATAATAAAAGCTATGAGAAAAAATACGACGCTTCCGTTAGTGCTGTTGCTGCTGTTGCTTTGCGGCTGCGGCGGAAATGACCGGCTTAATTCGCAAACACGCTTTTTAATGGACACCGCAGCCAAAATCGCCGCCGATTGCGGCGATGAAACGCTGAACGGTGCCTTTGACCTGTGTGAAAGGCTTGACCGAACGCTGAGCCGCACAAATAAGGAAAGCGATGTATATAGGCTCAATTCGTCGGACGGGTTTGTCACCGTGTCGGACGATACCCTGAAAATAACCGAAAGGGCGCTTTACTATTCCGATTTATCGGACGGCAAATTCGATATAACGATATGCCCCGTGTCCGAGCTTTGGGATTTTAAGGAGCAGGTGATACCCGACAGGAGCGAGATTGCCGAGGCTCTTAAAAGCGTGGACTATCACAGCGTAGAAATTAAGGACGGCAAAATTTCGCTCGGCGGCAAAAAAATCGATTTAGGCTCGGTCGCAAAGGGCTATGCCGCGGACAGAGTTACGGATTATTTTAAAGCCGCTGGCGTTAAACGGGCGCTTATCAATCTCGGGGGAAATGTCTCCTGCGTAGGCAGCTTTAATGTGGGCATTAAAAAGCCGTTTGCCGATGAGGTCGCCCTTACGGTAAGGCTTGAAGACAAAAGCGCAGTAACCTCGGGCATATACGAAAGGTATATAGAAAAAGACGGCGAGATTTACCACCATGTGCTTGACCCGAAAACGGGCTACGGGGTTAAAAACGAGCTGGCGTCCGTCACCGTTATAGGCGGCTGTTCGCTTGACTGCGACGCTCTTTCCACCGTCTGCCTGCTGTCGGGCACTGAAAAGGGCACTGAAATAATTGAAAATTCGGACGGGCTTGAGGCTGTGTTCATAGACCGAAACGGCGGTATTACGCTGACCTCGGGTCTGTACCGTGAAAATAACGAAATAATTTATAAGAGGTAATAAAAATGGGTTTATTAAAGGCGCTGTTCGGAAATTACAGCGAAAAGGAAATAAAGCGTATAAAGCCTATACAGGAAAAGGTTTTATCGCTTGACGAGGAGTACCAAAAGCTCACCGACGACGAATTAAGACATAAAACAGACGAGTTTAAGGAAAGGCTTTCCGCCGGTGAAACGCTTGACGACATTATGCCCGAAGCGTTTGCCGCCTGCCGCGAGGCGGCAAGCCGAGTGCTTGGTATGAAGCATTTTCCGGTGCAGATAATCGGCGGTATCATACTTCATCAGGGCAGAATTGCCGAGATGAAGACCGGCGAGGGTAAAACGCTTGTCGCAACTCTGCCGGCTTACTTAAACGCTCTTTCGGGCAAGGGCGTGCATATTGTTACGGTAAACGATTACCTTGCCAAGCGTGACTCCGAGTGGATGGGCAAGCTTTACCGCTTTATGGGACTTACCGTAGGACTTATTGTTCACGGAATGAACCACGACGAGAAAAAAGCGGCTTACGACGCCGACATAACCTATTGCACCAACAACGAGCTGGGCTTTGACTATCTGCGTGACAATATGGTTATATACAAGGAGCAAAAGGTTCAGCGCGAGCATAACTTTGCCATTGTGGACGAGGTTGACTCCATACTTATAGACGAGGCGAGAACTCCGCTTATAATTTCGGGTCAGAGCGATAAATCGACCGACCTTTATTTAAAGGCAAACAGCTTTGCGCTTACCCTTAAAATGGTAAAGGTAAAGGAAATGGACGATAAGGAAAGCGACGAGGAAGCCAATTACGACGGCGACTATGTTGTGGACGAAAAGGCGCACACCGCAACCCTTACCGCCTCGGGCGTAAAAAAGGCGGAGGATTATTTCGGCATAGAAAACCTTAACGATACCGAAAATATCGCCATTGCCCACCACATAAATCAGGCGATACGCGCGCACGGCGTTATGAAGCGTGATGTTGATTATGTGGTTAAGGACGGCGAAGTAATAATCGTTGACGAGTTTACCGGCAGACTTATGTACGGCAGACGGTATAACGAGGGTCTCCACCAAGCAATCGAGGCAAAAGAGGGCGTAAAAGTAGCCCGCGAGTCAAAAACGCTCGCCACAATTACATTCCAAAACTTCTTCCGTCTGTACGGTAAGCTTTCGGGTATGACGGGTACCGCAATGACCGAGGAAACCGAGTTTCAGGAAATATACAAGCTTGATGTTATTGAAATCCCCACAAACAAGCCCATTGCGCGTGTGGATGAAAACGATGTTGTGTATAAAACAGAAAAAGCCAAGTTTAACGCAGTTATAGACGATATTATCGCCCGTCACGAAACGGGTCAGCCGGTGCTTGTGGGTACGGTTACGATTGAAAAGTCGGAGCTGCTTTCGGGTATGCTTAAAAGGCGGGGCGTAAAGCACAATGTATTAAACGCAAAGCACCACGAAAAGGAAGCCGAAATTATAGCTCAGGCAGGTATGCCGGGCGCCGTTACCATCGCCACCAACATGGCAGGACGAGGCACTGATATAATGCTCGGCGGTAACGCGGAATATCTTGCAAAGGCGGCTCTCCGCCATGACGGACTGGGCGAGGAGATAATAAGCGAAGCAACAGGCTTTGCCGAGACAGAGGACACGGACATCATCTCCGCCCGTGAGAAATACAAGGAATACTACAATAATTTCAAGGCTCAAATAGCGCCCGAGGCCGACAAGGTAAGAGCGGCGGGCGGTCTGGCTATTATAGGCACGGAGCGCCACGATTCAAGGCGTATAGACAATCAGCTCCGCGGCCGTGCCGGCAGACAGGGCGACCCCGGTAACACAAGGTTTTATGTTTCGCTCGAGGACGACCTTATGCGTCTGTTCGGCGGTGAACGCATTTCCACTATGATGGACACCTTAAAGGTGGAGGAAGACACTCCGCTTGAAAGCAAAATGCTCTCTCACACCATTGAAAGCGCTCAGAAGAAAAAAGAGGGTATGAACTTTGCGATACGCAAGAATGTACTTCAGTATGACGATGTAATGAACAAACAGCGTGAGCTCATTTACACACAGCGCAACAAGGTGCTTAACGGCGAAAATCTTAAGGACACCGTGCTTAAGATGATTGACGAAACCATTGAGGAATACTCAAAGATATACCTTGCCGACGACGCGGTTCACGACAACTGGGATCTTAACGGTATGCGTGAATATTTCCTCGGCTGGGTCACAACGCCCGAAGACCTGCACTTTACGGCGGAGGAGCTTGGCAATACCTCAAGGGAAGAGGTTACCGAAAAGCTTAAAGCCGAGGCGCACGAGAGATACGAACGCCGCGAGGAGGAGTTCGGCAGCGATATTATGCGTGAGATTGAGCGAGTAATGCTTCTGCGCAGTGTTGATACAAACTGGATGGACCACATAGATGCTATGGATCAGCTCCGTCAGGGCATTGGACTGCGCGCATACGGTCAGCACGACCCTGTTGTTGAATACAGGAACGACAGCTACGATATGTTCGAGGCTATGACCAACACCATCCGTGAGCAGACCGCAAAGCTGGTGCTTACCGTAAGGGTTCGCCGTGACGAGGAGGTCAAGCGTGAAAAGGTTGCCGAGGAAACGGGAACGGGCGACGATAAGCCGAAGACCGTAAAGGGCAAGGGCGTTGTGGGTAAAAACGCGCTTTGTCCTTGCGGAAGCGGAAAGAAATACAAGCGTTGCTGCGGCAAGGATCTTGACGATTGAACGCCCGCACAAAATAAGCCTTAAATGTTTAAAGGACTGCCTTTCGGCAGTCCTTTTATTATTTATCGCTTAATGCCTTAGCGGCGCAGAAGATAATCATAGAGGTATAATCCTCGTTTTCCTTAGCTTTCGCTATTCTGTTTTGAATTTCCGTTTCTGTCATAGCCGCCGCTTTGTTCATTTTTTCGGTTAAGTCGAAGTTATCGATTAAAAACAAAACGGCGGCTCTTGCCTTATCGGGCAATTTGGGGATTTGTTCCGCAAGGTAAAGTATATTATCTTCTTTTGATTTTTCCATAAGTGAACACCTCTTAATAATTTTAAAATAATTATAGCATAAAAAATCGGGTTTCTTTTGAAAAAGGAAATATGTCTCCTATTAAATTAATTTTTTTGGCTAAAGCCATTTTACGGTTTTTGCTTATAATAAGCTGTTGCTCGGCTAACGCCGATTTATAGTTTATTACTTTTCTGAGCCTGCTGCACTCATGCCGTGCAGGCACATCCTTTCTTTATTGAAAGAAAGGATGCAAAGAACATTAGGGGACCCGCCAATGGGTCCCCTAAGACCCCCCTACGGCAAGCAGGGAATTGCACAGCCGTAAGTTACAGTCTCTATTCCCTGCTTGCCCAATGGCAAAGGGGTAAAACCCCTTTTGAAACCCCTTGTACAAGGCTTTAGTTTAGTGATAAGCAAAATTGAACCACACTTATAATAACACAATAATGTGTTATTGTCAACACTAATTCGTGTTTTCTGTTAGAATATATAAGTGAGGTGAAAAAAATGAAATATAAATATCCGAGAATAAAAGAATTACGAGAAGATAACGATATAACACAGGCGCAAATAGCGCAATTACTCAACGAACACACAACACAGTATCAGCGTTGGGAACGGGGAGAAAGCGAAATTCCGGCACATATTATTATTAAGCTCTGCTTGTTTTACAATGTTTCCGCAAATTATTTATTAGGTCTGCCCGAATTACCAAACCCAAAAAGATAATTTGCAATACGGAATAATCAATACTTTTACGGCTTTCTACTTAACTTTAATATGTTGCGCTTGTTATGAACAAGCAAGAGGTCTCTTCTCGGCTAACGCCGGTTTATAGTTTTTTACTTTGCTTTAATCTGCTGCACTCGTGCCGTGCGGGCACTTCCTTTCTGTGGTGACAGAAAGGAAGTAAAGAGCATTAGGGGACCCGTGGGTGGGCTCCCCTAAGCCCCCCTACGGCAAGCAGGGAATTGCACAGCCGTAAGTTACAGTCTCTATTTCCTGCTTGCCCAATGGCAAAGGGGTAAAACCCCTTTTGAAACCCCTTGCACAAAACTTTAGTCGGGGATACACAAGGGGTGTCCCCTTGTGCCGTTAAGGAGAGTCCGAGAACCCGATCGGAAGGGGTCTCGGCGGTTCTTTCCCCTATTTCTGTCCGCACAGAAATAGGGTGCCCGTGCGGCAAGAGCACAAGCAGGCTCAGAAAAGTAATAAACTATAAACCTGCGTTAGCAGAGAAGTGACAAATGCCTGTTCATAACATTTGAAAATATTATAGCATAAAAAAATCAGAGCATTGCCTTTTACTCGATAAACGACTAAAAATTTTTTAATTCCGCTTTTATGCAAAAAAACAGACCGCAAAGGCGGTCTGTTTTTTTTACATTAGCTTCTCTGTTTCGACGATACTGCCGTTCAGCATTTCAATTTTTTCAAGTACCTTTTTAAGGCTCTCGCGCTGTTGCTCCACAACCGCGGCAGGCGCCTTTGAAACAAAGCCCTTGTTGTTAAGCTTCTTTTCGAAGAACTCCTTATCCCCCTCGGCTTTTTTAAGCTCCTTTTTAAGCCTGTCAAGCTCGGCGGAGAAGTCCACAAGCTCACGCATAGGCATATAGACCGTGGCGGAGTCGGTGATTACCCTGACCGCGCCGTCGCTCTCGAAGCTGTCGCCTATCTCAACCTCGGACGCATACGCAAGTCGGCAGATATACGCCGTGCCCTCGGAGAAGGTGTCCTTAAACTTGGTTGCGATGCAAACCTTTGCCTTTTTGGACGGCGGTACATTCATTTCGGCTCTCCTGTTACGGACAGCCTTTATTACCGCCATTATTTTTTCAAACGCCTCTTCCTCGGCAGTGAACTCGAATTTTTCGGAATATACGGGCCAGCTTGAAATCATAAGCGCCTCGCCGTTATGCGGCAGTGACTGCCATATTTCCTCGGTTATAAACGGCATAAACGGATGCAGAAGCGCAAGCGTACCCGTGAAAACATATACAAGCACCGAGCGCGCGGTGTCGGCGGCGTTTTCGTCCTCGCCGTTAAGCCTTGATTTGCATATCTCAATATACCAGTCGCAGAAAACATCCCAAATAAAATCGTAAAGCTTCTGAACCGCCATACCAAGCTCGTATTTTTCAAGGTTTTCGGTAACCTCGGCTACAAGGGTATTGTACTTTGATATTATCCATTTATCCTCAAGCGCAAAGCTTTGCGGCTCTATCGGCAAAACCTTGTCCGACTTAAGGTTCATAAGTATAAACCTTGCGGCGTTCCATATCTTATTGGCAAAGTTGCGGCTTGCCTCTACCCTTTCCTCGATATAACGCATATCGTTTCCGGGGCTGTTGCCTGTCGCAAGCGAAAATCTGAGTGCGTCCGCACCGTATTTATCGATAACCTCAAGCGGATCGACGCCGTTGCCGAGCGACTTCGACATCTTTCTGCCCTGTGAGTCGCGAACAAGACCGTGAATAAGCACGGTGTCGAACGGAACCTGACCTGTTTGCTCCAACCCTGAGAACATCATACGCATTACCCAGAACGGAATTATATCGTACCCCGTAACAAGCGTATTGGTCGGGTAATAGTGCTTAAGATCCTCGGTCTCGTCGGGCCAGCCGAGGGTTGAGAACGGCCACAGCGCCGAAGAAAACCAAGTATCGAGCGTGTCGGGGTCCTGTTCTATATTCTTACTTCCGCAGTGCGAGCAGCAGTGTGGCTCGGTTTTGGAAACGGTTATTTCGCCGCAATCGGCGCAGTACCATGCGGGTATGCGGTGACCCCACCAAAGCTGACGGGAAATACACCAGTCCCGTATGTTTTCAAGCCAGTGGAAATAAATCTTCTCAAATCTCTGCGGTACGAATTTGGTATCGCCCTTTTTAACCGCCTCGATAGCAGGCTCGGCAAGGGGCTTCATCTTAACAAACCATTGCTTTGAAACACGGGGTTCAACCGTTGTTCCGCAGCGGTAGCAGGTGCCCACGTTGTGAACATGCTCCTCTATTTTAACAAGAGCGCCCTCTTTTTCAAGGTCTTCCACTATCGCCTTTCTTGCCTCATAGCGGTCCATTCCCGCATATTTCGGGTAATCGTCAACGATTTTGGCGTCGTCCGTCAAAACATTTATTACCTCTAAGTTATGGCGCAGTCCCACCTCAAAGTCGTTCGGGTCGTGCGCGGGGGTAATTTTAACAACGCCTGTTCCGAAATCCGTCTCAACATAATCGTCCGCAATAACGGGAATTTCACGGTGAACTATCGGCAAAATAAGGGTCTTGCCCACAAGGTCCTTGTAGCGTTCGTCATTCGGGTTTACCGCAACGGCAGTATCGCCGAGCAATGTTTCGGGGCGTGTGGTGGCAAGCTCCAAATAACCGCTCCCGTCCTTAAACGGGTAACGCAGATGCCAGAAATGCCCTGCCTGCTCCTCGTACTCAACCTCCGCGTCGGAAATTGAGGTCTTGCAGTGGGGACACCAGTTTATTATTCTTTCTCCCCTGTATATAAGTCCCTTTTCATAAAGGCGTACAAAAACCTCGTTTACAGCCTTGTTACAGCCCTCGTCAAGAGTAAACCGCTCCCTGTCCCAGTCGCAGGAGGAGCCCATCTTTTTAAGCTGTTCTATAATTCTGCCGCCGTACTGCTTTTTCCATTCCCACGCGCGCTTTAAAAATCCGTCTCTGCCTACATCTTCCTTTGTAAGCCCCTCGCTCCGCATTTTTTCGACAATTTTCGCCTCTGTCGCGATAGAAGCGTGGTCGGTTCCCGGAACCCACAGCGTATCATAGCCCTGCATACGCTTAAAGCGGATAAGTATATCCTGAAGCGTGTTATCAAGCGCGTGACCCATATGAAGCTGACCCGTGATATTCGGGGGCGGTATAACTATCGTATAGGTCGGTTTGCCCTCCTCGCACTTTGCGTGAAAATACTTTCCCTTAAGCCATGACTGATAAATTCTGTCCTCAACCTCTTTGGGGTCGTATTGCTTTGCTAATTCTCTTGCCATTGCAATTCTCTCCGTTTTTAATGTATATTATTGTTTTTATGGGTTATATTAACCTTGTCAGCGACGGAAAATGCGTTTGCACCGGCGCCGACAACGGGCGCCGGCAACAGCCGACGCTCTTATTTTTTTAAAAAATTATCTGCTCCTGCTCGGCGGTTCCCGTCGGTTTCTTACTGCCTGCCGCCGGAAGATTTCTGGTGCGGTAGCGGTGGTCGCCGTCAAGGCTGTCCTTTTCGTAGACCGTTACCTCAGATAAGCGCTGTCCTCTCTTTTGGGTCATTACCGCAATTCCGCCGTTATCCTTAGTGGTTTTTGCGGGTATCGAGGCGGTGTTTACTATAAGCATACGCCCGTTTGTGGATTTAAGGAGCAGCTCGGTATCGTCCTTAACGCAGAAAATACTGTGGAGCGTAAATTTATCGCAATACGCCTTTATGAGCTTTTTGCGGTTGGTCTTTGTCTGATAGGACGAAAGCGGAACCTTTGCTATTCTGCCGTTGTCGAAAACGAAAAGCACATATCCCGAATAGTCGGCGGTAGCGACCATAAACACGGCGTTTTCCGCCTCGTCAAACTCCAATTTAGAAGCTACATAATCGCCGAGCACGCTCGCCTTTCCGTCCGAGAAATCGGAAGTTCTTGATTTATAGACCTGTGCCTTGTTTGTGAAGAACAAAAGCTCCTCGGCGTTGGTGGACTCAACCGTCTGGGTTATTTCGTCCCCCTCCTTAAGCTTTTGCTCGCCGCTCATTCTGAGCGACTGCGGCGTTATCTTCTTAAAGTAACCGTCCTTTGTAAAGAAAAGTGTGACGGGTGAGGTGTCAACCTCTACAAGGTCGTCGTTTTCGCTTTCCTGTGCGGCGCTTATAATTGCGGTCTTTCTGTCCTGACCGTACTTTTCGGCGACTTCCTTTAATTCCTTAATTATTATATTTAAAAGCTTTGAACGGGAGTTTAAAACGCCCTCCATTTCGGCGATTTCCTTCATCAGCTCTTCAATATCCGCCGTGCGCTTTAAAATGTACTCACGGTTCAGGTGTCTGAGCTTTATTTCCGCCACATATTCCGCCTGAATCTCGTCAATTCCGAAGCCTATCATAAGGTTCGGCACAACCTGCGATTCCTCGTCGGTCTCACGGACTATTTTTATCGCCTTATCAATATCAAGCAGTATTTTTTCGAGACCCTTTAAAAGGTGAAGCCTGTCCTTAGCCTTTGAAAGCTTGAAATAAACTCTCCTGCGGACGCACTCCTCTCTGAACGCGACCCATTCGGAAATAATCTCCTTAACGCCCATAACACGGGGCGAGCCGGCAATTAAAATATTGAAGTTACAGGAAAAGCTGTCCTCAAGCGGAGTCATTTTAATGACCTTTTTCATCAGCCTTTCGGGGTCCGCTCCCCTTTTCAGGTCTATCGTTATTTTAAGACCGTTCAAATCGGTTTCGTCGCGTATATCGTTGATTTCGGTTATCTTTTTAAGCTTTACAAGCTCTATAACCTTTTCGATTATCGCCTCGCTTGTGGTTGTCGGGGGTATTTCGGTAATATCCACGCAGTTCTGCGATTTATCGTAAGCATACACGCCCCGTACCTTAAAGCTTCCCCGTCCCGTCTCGTAGATTTTTTCCATTGCGGCTCTGTCGTAAAGGAGCTGTCCGCCTATCGGGAAATCGGGTGCCAAAAGCGTATCGGCAACATTTATATCATTATCTCTTATATAATTTATTGTGGTTTCGCATACCTCGCGCAGGTTAAACGGGCAAATGGAGCTTGCCATACCAACGGCTATACCCGTATTCGCGTTTACAAGCACAGACGGGAATGTGACAGGGAACAGCGTAGGCTCTTTCATTGTAGCGTCGTAGTTATCTACAAAATCCACCGTGTCCTTATCTATATCGGAGAAAAGCTCTGACGCGATGGGCGCCAGCTTCGCTTCGGTATAACGGGACGCGGCGTACGCCATATCACGGGAATACGCCTTACCGAACGAGCCCTTTGACGCAACATACGGATGCAAAAGAGCCTGATAGCCCTCAGACAGGCGCACCATCGTTTCGTAAATCGCGGCGTCGCCGTGGGGGTTTAACTGCATTGTGCGGCCGACAATATTAGCCGATTTTATTGTGTTGCCCTTTAAAAGCCCCATATTATACATAGTGTATAAAAGCTTTCTGTGCGACGGCTTAAAGCCGTCGATTTCCGGTATCGCGCGGGAAACTATAACGCTCATAGCATAGGGCATATAGTTGGTTTCAAGCGTGTCGGTTATCGGCTGTTCAACCGTAAGTCCCGCGCCGGCGATATAAGCGTTTATTTTTGGCTTTACCGACTTCGGCTCCCTCTTCTTCTTAGTAGCCAAGCTTTCACTTCCTCATTTTAATTCGGAATTCGGAATGCGTAATGCGGAATTATTCTTTTGCGTTTTAGTTATAGAAACTAAAAGCTTTATAATTTCCTCACAATCCGAATTTATGCTTTCATATAATTTTTTATCTATATAATCTGTTTCATAAAGAATTTCAAGCCAACATTCAGCTTCGCTGGCTTCTTTAAGCGCTATATTAAGCTTTGCGTAAAAATCAGGCTTTGTTTGACCTCTGATACCCTCTTTAACATTTGCGCCTATGCTTGTACCGCTCCGCAAAAGCTGTTTTGACATAATATACTCGTTTTTCTCGGCAGTAAGATATTTGTACGCCCTTACAATTCTTATCGCAAAATTTTTACTTTTTGTAACGATTACATTTTCCATTCTGTCCCCTCAATTCCGAATTCCGCATTCCGAATTACGAATTAAGACAGGTCTGCCTCGTCAAGATACATATAACCGTTTTCGGCGATAAAGTCTTTTCTGCCCTGCAAATCGTCCCCGAGCAGCAAATCAAACATCTGCGAGGTACGCTCGGCGTCCTGCGGCATAACCTTTATAAGCCGTCTTGTTTCGGGGTTCATTGTGGTAAGGTTCATCATATCGGGCTGGTTTTCACCAAGTCCCTTTGAACGCTGTATGGTATATTTGCCGTCGCCGATTTTGCCGAGAATATCGTTTTTCTCCTTTTCGTCGTAGGCAAAATATGTCATATCCTTAGTGCCTATCTCATAAAGCGGCGTTTCCGCGATATAAATTTTCCCCTCGTTTATAAGGGTCGGCATTAAGCGGTATATCATAGTGAGAATAAGGGTGCGTATCTGAAATCCGTCCACATCCGCGTCGGTGCAGATTATAACCTTATTCCAGCGAAGCGCCGAGAGGTCAAAGGTCGCAAGACCCTTGTTTGCCTTTGATTTTACCTCAACGCCGCAGCCGAGCACCTTAATAAGGTTGGTTATAATTTCGCTTTTAAAAACCTTTTCGTAATCAGCCTTAAGACAGTTTAAAATTTTACCTCTTACAGGTATTATAGCCTGAAATTCGGCATTTCTCGCAAGCTTGCAGGAGCCTAACGCCGAATCGCCCTCAACTATAAATACTTCTCTTTGCTCAACATCCTTAGAGCGGCAGTCAACGAATTTATCCACCCTGTCAAGCATTGAGTTTGAGGATTGCAGGGTCTTTTTAAGGTTAATTCTCTCTCTTTCGCTTCTCTCGCGGCTGCGCTTGTTGACAAGCACCTGATCTGCGATTTTATCGGCTTCCGCCTTGTTTTCTATAAAATAGACCTCAAGCTGATGCCGCAGGAAATCGGACATTGCCTCATATATAAATTTATTGGTAATCGCCTTTTTGGTCTGATTTTCGTATGAGGTTACGGTAGAAAACGAGGAAATTACCAAAACAAGACATTCCTCAACATCCGAAAAGGTTATCTTGCTTTCGTTTGATTTATATTTTCCGCTCTGCTTTATATATGCGTCAATCTGCGAAACAAAGGCGTTTCTTGTCGCCTTTTCGGGTACTCCGCCGTATTCAAGCCAGCTTGAATTGTGGTAATATTCCTTGAGCGTATGCTTGTTTGAAAAGCAAAGCGCCGCGTTTATTTTCACCTTATATTCGGGCTTGTCCTCTCGGTCCTTTCCCTTGCGTTCGGTCTGCCAGAACTGCACGGAAGAAAGCCTTTCTTCCCCGACCGTTTCGTTTACATAGTCTGTTATTCCGTTTTTATAAACTATTTCATTCTGTATAAACCGTGCGCCCTGCTGTTCCCTGAACACAAAAAGAAGACCGTCATTTACTATCGCCTGTCTTTTAAGCGTGGAGAGAAAATACTCCGTCGGAATATCCACATCCGTAAAAACCTCTATATCGGGCTTCCAACGGGTCTTTGTGCCTGTATCCTTGCCGTCGTACGGCTCTTTTTTAAGTCCGCCTACATTATATCCCTTTTCAAAATGCAGGTTGTACTTAAATCCGTCTCTCTTTATTTCAACATCCATATATTCGGAGGAATACTGGGTAGAGCAAAGTCCCAATCCGTTAAGACCGACCGAGTACTCATAGTTTGCGCCGTCGTTTGTATTGTACTTTCCGCCGGCGTACAGCTCGCAGTACAAAAGCTCCCAGTTAAAGCACTGCTCTTTATTGTTGAAATCTACCGGCGCTCCTCTTCCGAAGTCCTGCACCTCAACAGAGCCGTCCGCATACTTTGTTACGATAATTTTTTGACCGTAGCCCTCTCTTGCCTCGTCTATCGAGTTGGAAATTATTTCAAAAACCGAATGTTCACAGCCGTCCAGTCCGTCCGAGCCGAAAATAACGCCCGGGCGCTTACGAACCCTGTCCGGGCCTTCAAGCTTTTTAATACTGTCGTTGCCGTATTCGGCGGTAGTTTTTGCCATTGCCCATACCTCTCCATATAACAATTCAAAATATATTATACACCAACTCTAAGACCGTAGTCAAGTAATAAAAACCGCGTAACAAGCAATAACGGACGCGTCACCGTTTCGGTATCGCGTCCGTTTGCAGTTCAGATTGTTTTCAGAAATTCGGAAATTCTGTCGGCAATGATTTCATTTCCTTTATCGTTCGGGTGAAGCCCGTCCGGAATATAAGTCTCTTTTATTACAGGTACCTTAGGCTGCATTCCGCTGTTCTTATACAGATCCAGCACAGGAAGCGAATAATACTCCGCAACCTCGCGGATTATATCGACATATGTTTTAAGAACGCCCACATCCGAGGGTTTGTTGCCGTCGCCCCTCGGATTGTCCTCGTTTACGCGGTGGAGCGGAGTTACAACAACTATCGGTTTTTCCGTATATATTTCCAAAAGCGATGTGTAAAGCGTATGTAAGGCTCCGTAAAAGGTATCGGGCGTGCGGTCGCTCATAGTGCCGAGAGGTGCGTCCCCGTGACCGAAATCGTTGGTTCCGCCGAAAACCACTACCGCGTCGGCGTCCTTGTCCATCTTTACGGCTCTGGCGCAAAAGTCGTTTGTATCATAATCCGGATTTGTTCCCGTTTGCTGTCTCGCAATTCTTGTTCCGCAAACGCCGTAATTGCGGCAAACAGCTCCGTAGCGGCTTTCAATCAATTTGCAAAAGGTTTTTTCGGGCGCCGTTGTTCCGTGACCGTAGGTAATACTGTCGCCCAAAAAATTAATCTTACTTCCCCTTAATTCCATATTTTTGTCCTCCCTGACATTATCTTTGCTTCATTATACTTATTTACGCTTTAATGTCAATGAAATTAAAGCGGTTTTTCTTGCACATTATTGATTTCTTTTGTATAATGCAATTATAGGAGGAATGTAAATGAGCCGCGAAACCGAATTGAAAGCCTTGCAGGATATGAGAGACGAACTCATAGAAATATATGAGTTAAACGAAAAATGCAAGAAACTGAGTGATGAATGTGAGGCCCTTTCCGACAAAATCAAATCGCCCGAACCGTTCAGCTTTGCGCGTAAGCCCGAAAATTCCGAGCAACGGCTTAAGGCAGCATATGATAAGGAATGGGAAACCGCGCATAAAAACGGCGGCAGACTTTGGCGCATACCTCTTATAATAAACACCGTTATCGTTTCGGTTATATCTCTTATGATTATATCGGATTATTGCTTTAAAACTGGTTTTATTATAAACAGCGAGGTATTAAGCGTTTTCGTAACAACACCGTTTGATACGGTTATAAATATTGTATTCCAGACCGCTCTTGCGTTTCTTCTGATTTATGCCCCGTGGCGCATTGCGAAAAAAGGAGCCTTAAAATGAAAAAGTTTTTTATAGGTGCGCTTTCGGTTGTTGCCGCGCTGTTTATTGTTTTTTACATCGCATACTTTATTAAATACGGAATAGGCTATTCCGTCATTATACCCATTGTCTCGGCGGTTTTATGCCTTGCGGTTTCTCTTATTTTAAGGTCTGCCGCAAAAAAAGGCAAAAACAAACCTAAATATACCGCGTCTCAGCTTGAAGATTTAAAAAAAGCGACGGAGGAAGACCGGCTCACAAAGGCGGAAAACGATAAAAACGAAGCCTTAGCCAAAGAGGAATACGAAAAGAATTTGCCGCTTGCCGTAAACGAAACCAAGCATTGCCTTAACGCCAAGGTCGAAGAACTGCACACGCTTGCCGAAAAGCTCAAATCGCACCTTGCCGCTTTCAATTCAATGGATTATTTAAGCCAAAACGACAAAACTCTGCAAACAATAGACTGCCTTATTTATTTCATTGAAACACGCCGTGCCGACTCGATAAAGGAGGCTCTGCACGAATATGATAAAATGCTCTCTGCCAATCAGCTCGCCGCGCTTGAACAACAGCGAATTGATATGCTGAATCGGCAAATAAAGCTTCAACAGCAACAGCTTGAAATGCAGGAGGCTAACAACAAAGAATTTCTTTCAACCATTAAAAACGCCGCCGCCGAGGCGTCCCGCGAACGGGCGCTCCGGCGTGATATGATGTATGTTCACTGTATGAATATCGAAAACTCGCTCGGCTCTGTTGCGCACAATAGCAGAAAGCTTGCGGATAACGCCGAGCTATATCTTTCCTCACACTATTAAGCGCAAAACAAGGCAACCGCTTAAAGCCGTTACCTTGTTTTTTGTTTATTTTTCAGTCAGCCAAGCAAGCAGATTTATGCCTTCTCCGCAATAGGCAAGCTTCGGTACATCAAAATGGTCGGCGCCGGCAAATTCGGTTATTTCCGCATTCTCGCCTGCCCTTTTAAGCGCTGTAACAAAAGCCTTTGAGGACTGCGGTCTAACTATTGTGTCATCAGCCCCGACAAACGCGCGAACCGAAACGCCTTTCAGCGCATTTACATTTTCCGCGTTTAATACTATGCTCCCCGAAAGCGGAGCAATTCTCCGAAACAATTCCGGATGCTCCGTAGCGAGCGCCCATGTGCCTGTTCCTCCCATACTATGACCGGTAAGAGATACCCTTGTTTTATCAATGCCGTAATACTCGGCGGCTTTATCAACTATTTCACATATACCCGCAGATATATCCGCCCAGCCTTTTTTATCACTTGTAAGCTGCGGCATGATTACATATGCACGAACATCGCCAAGCTCTCCGTTTTTTAAATATTGCGGAAAACCGTCTGTTTCCGTAAGCTTACTCAAGTTATTTCCTTTTGATTTGCCGCCGTGAAGATAAATTATAAGCGGCATATTTTTTTGTGGATTTTTCGGTGTATAAAGACAGTATCTGATTTCACCCGCAGCCGTCACTGCGCTCTCCTCCGAAAATACAGCGGCATCGGGTTCCAAATCTGAAACGGTAACATTTTCGGACGGTTGTGTACTCTCTTTATTCCCCGTTTCACTTACAGCGGACGAAACAGATGAATTTGTTGTTTTGGTGTTTTTTTGACAGGCGCTTAAAAATGTAAGTACAACTGCCAAAGTACATACTGCATACAAGTATCTTTTTCTTCTCGTATTTAACACTCCTTAAAGCTTAACCGCATCTGATTCCACTTCACATTTCCATGAACGGATTTATCGGTTATTCCCTCGTTTATAAAGCCGAATTTTGCGTAATACGGCACCAATTCATCCTTGCATGTCAGCACAAGTCCGTGTCTGCCCTCTTTTTTTGCAATTTTTACAAACTCGGCAATAAGTCTTCCGGCAAGTCCCTGCCTGCGGTATCCGGGAACGGTATTAACTCCGAATATCATCTGCCACGCACCGTTTTCGTTATGCATATCGGCTTTTGCATACATTTCATCCGTTAAATCGGGTTCGTCGGTTACAAATCCGTCTATAAATGCCGCAAGCTTTTCACCGTCATACATGAGTAAAAAGTGATTTGCGTAATATTTCAGTCTGTCCGCAAAGTCCTCTGCCGTAGCCGCCTCGGCTTTTGGGAAACACTCCGTCTCTACCGCAGCTATATCCTTTAAATCGTTTATATCTGCTGTTCTTATTATCATTTTATAACTCAATTAAAAATTTTTATTTCAGTTCATTCGGGATTTTTCTGTCTTTAAAATAATACTCCCTGTCATGCTGGTTTATTTCACGCAGTATTCTGCACGGGTTTCCTACCGCGACAACATTATCGGGCAGATCCTTTGTAACTACACTGCCTGCGCCCACCACTACATTGTCACCTATGGTAATTCCGGGCAGGATTACAGCGTTAGCGCCAATCCAACAGTTTTTCCCGATATGGACTGCCGCATTATATTGGTAAGCCTGTTTTCTGAGTTCAGGTAAAACAGGGTGGCCTGCCGTCGCAACCGTGACTTTGGGGCCGAACATAGTGTAATCGCCTACATATATGTGTGTATCGTCTACCATTGTAACGCCGAAATTGCAGTAAATATTTTTTCCAAAGTGTATATGCGCTCCGCCGAAATTTGCGTAAAACGGCGGCTCTATATAGCAGCCCTCGCCTATTTCCGCAAACATATCTTTAAGCATTTCCTCACGCTTTTTAAGCTCTGTCGGTCGGGTCATATTAAAATCGTAAAGCTTGTCAAGGCATTTGAGCTGTATCACGGCTATTTCCTCATCATTCGGGAGATAAAGCTCTCCGTTATGCATTTTATCTTTTATTGTACTCATAATCTGCTCCTTAATTTACAGTATTTTTATATAAGAAATTACCATAATAAAGGCAACGAAAGCCGCTTCGGGATTAAACCGATTTATATTTCGCGGCTTAGCCGTTTTCGTTTGCTGCAAAATTATAATATCACAACAAATATAATAAATCAATAATGTCTGTGATTATAAAAACAGTTTACAAGCGCATTACATTAAAAAAGCGGCCGAAAATTCGGCCGCTTTTTTATATTCTGAGAGTTGTAAAATCAATATCAGTAAAACGCGAAATAAGGAACAACAGAATTATTACGCCGACGGATACAATAATAGCCGCAACACATTTACTTCTGTGCTTTTTGTATCTTAAAGCTCCGATTATTCCCAAAACAAGACCGATTATCGGAACTAAAAGGGAAAAAGCTAACGCGAAATTGATAATATCGGGTGTTGTTTCCTGCTTAACTATCGGTTCCGAGGGGTAACCGCATTCAGGGCATATCGCGGCATTATCCACAATTTCCTTTCCGCAATGCGCACAAAGCTTCATGCAAAGCTCCCCTTTTGAAAATTGCACCTATATAGGTGCAATAATATTATATCAGGGAAATATAATAATGTCAAGAACTTTGTTCTTAAATAAGTGCAAAGGAAAATTGTAATGAACCGCGAAATTGAAAAATCGATTGGTGATAACATTCGCATTTTAAGGGAAAAATCCGGCTTCACGCAGGAGCAGCTGTCAGTAAAATTGCAGCTTGAGGGCTGTGATATTACACGGAGCGCCCTTGCGAAAATCGAGGTAGGCCAAAGGCATCTTTATCCCGATGAAATACTTTTAATAAAAAAAATACTCAAAGTCACATATGATGATATATTCCGTATTTAAAAACCTCAATTAATTATAACCGTCCGTTTAACGGGCGGTTTTTTGTTTTGAAAATTCCGTACAAAAAGTTAAAACAAAAAAGCGACCGGAAAACCGATCGCCTAAGCTTTACATTTGCTCGCACCTAAAAACCGAACAAAGAAGGAAAGCAAGATGAGGAACGAAAAGTAATAGGTCAAGCCCTCGGTCTATTAGTACCGCC